>Ga0209502_10000096_pt1 | contig 93183 bp, 89 predicted proteins | sample ArcticOcean_MG_C_10_FD_187442 | JGI IMG/M metagenome (GOLD analysis project Ga0209502, IMG submission 187442) | Marine microbial communities from western Arctic Ocean - ArcticOcean_MG_CB11_90 (SPAdes) (version 2) | ecosystem: Environmental > Aquatic > Marine > Oceanic | place: Arctic Ocean... | reverse complement strand
CTAAACCCTAAACCCTAAACCCTAAACCCTAAACCCTAAACCCTAAACCCTAAACCCTAAACCCTAAACCCTAAACCCTAAACCCTAAACCCTAAACCCTAAACCCTAAACCATGAACCCTGAACCCTGAACCCTGTGCTTCCGTCGAGATATGATGATAAAATACATCATGAGCGCCTCAAAACTGCCGGTCGTCGCGTCCTAGAAATGCGAACGCGGTCAGATTTCAAAAAAGCAATACTCGCGCAAAGGCCGCCGCGCACCGCTCCAGCATCCAAGCGGCTTCGCGTCGGAAGGGCGTTCGAGGAGTCGCCCTGTGCGTAGCGCGCGCGTTTTTGGAGGACGAGGCAATCGCACGAACGTCGCCAGTCGTGGCGAATGATGCCGTGATCTGAGGTTTTTTCCCGCGAAAAAGAACCGGGTGCCTAGTCAAAGCCGCGATGGCGCCCCCCCAAGAAGCGCGTTCGCGCGACGACGAAACGACTCTTCCGGCGACATCGGACGTCGCGAAAGCGCCGAAGCCCGCGAGCGCTGTGGACGGCACCGAGAAGAACCCAGCCCCCACGGTGTCGCTTTCCGGGCGTTCCCTGGACACCGACGGTGATTCCGACGACGAGGATTTCGACCCGGTGAAGTCTGGATCTGGCGACGACGACGACGCGTCGTCCGCCGGGTCCGACGAGGACGGTTCGTCTTCGGAAGACGACGATGCGTCCGACGACGATGACGACGACGACGCGCTAGCCGCCAAGGCGTCTTTCCTCCGGAGTTTCGGGGACCACGCCGAGGGTACCGACGGGACCGCCGATGATGACGCGGCTCCCGCGATTGACGACGACGCCGGTGCACTCCCCCTGGCGGATGCGGAGATGGAAGATCTTTTCGACACGGACGAATCCGACACGGACAGCGACGACGACGACGACGACGACGACGACGTGTCTTTGGTTCCAGAGGACAGCAACGTTCTGAACGGGGTTGACTCTTGTTTGATTCCGGGGAGTGAGTATTCCCCAAGCGCTAGCGTCAGCGCGGCGACGAAACGAACTGGGAACAAAGCGCAATCGCCGTCCATTGGTACAATTCCTCGCGAGCTGTTTCTGTATTCGCCGTCGTTGAAACGGCGCGCGCGTGAGGAACAAACTGAGGCGGAGGCGGCGAAAAAAGCCAAGCGTGGTGTTACCCAGTCGCCGACCACGCGGTTCGGCGCGAAACGCTCGCTGTTCTATGCCAACCCTGGCCTTCAACAAATCAGTGAACGGTTCGGGGGGAGCGACGGGTTCGACGAACCCCCCGTGGGCGTGCCGCGGGCGCCGGCGATGAAACCGTATGTGGGTTCCCTTGACGATTCGGGTGACGAATCCGAAAACGTGGGCGTCGCGCGACGTACGCGCGCGCACATCTCCCTCGCGGACATCGATTTGGACTACATCGAAACCTTGATGCCCCTTCCCGATGAGTGTGGCATGGGTTTCCAGTTCCACGACGACGACGAGGAGTACGCCAATTTCCTGAGCGCGCTTGATTTTGACATCGCGACAGGTGTTGGCGGAGGCGACGCGGTTGGCGGCGAAGGTACGTTTTTTGCATTTACCACATTCCGCCTCCCTGATTGCCCATACGAGACTGACACCTTTTTCTTTTCTTTTCGTACAAGGAACGCGGCGTCCAAATCCGACGAGTGCAGATTCGGACGACGACGAGTCCGACGACGACGACTACGCCAACGTGGACCCGAAAGCGGCGAGAGTAGAGCGACGCCAGCGGCGGTACCAAACTGTCCCCGTGCGCGGCGCCGCGACTGACTTGCCGTCTCCGCAAACGCGAAACACGCGACGCGCGGCGGATACGAAAAACAAATACAAATCCAAACTCGACCGCCCGGAGTACCAGGAAAGACCGGTTTGGTCAACCGTGGTGACAAGGAACGCGCGACTTCGAGCGGAAGCGGCGGCGGCGGCGACGATTTCGTCGCTCGCGGTGGCGGGTACCGCGACTGTCGTGGCGGTTGGTGTGTTGCCCGCCGCCCACCGACCGCCAACGCTCGCGCAGTTCACCCCGGCGCAAACCGGTACGTTGCACAAGATGATCAGCGACCACACGCAGCTTTTACTGCAAACCTTCGCGCGCGGGGCTTGGGACTTTGACCAAGCCTCCAACGCCGCCGCGCGCGCGGCGTGTGGTTTGCTGACGCAGATGCTGCAGGAGGTCAAATCGCGGCTGGTGGCGAAGGACAAGGCGAAGGACAACCCGCACGCCCCAAACTGTTTCCAAAAACCACAAGGGTGGGACCCGCAGAAGTGGTGGCCGCCGCCTCGCCCCGATGGAAACGCGCAGGTGTACACCGTCCTGGACTGCGTTCCCCTGCGCATGGCGAGCAAGTTCGTGAACGACGTGCACTGCGTGGGTTTGGTGATCCGGGTTCCCCCTGGGATCCACGTACCGCTGCACGCCATACCTCCCGTGATGTTACCCACACCGATTCCCGCCTCGGCGTTTGCGGCAGCGCGACCCCTGGGCGGCTCGCTGACCAAAATGCAGGCCTGGGACGCGCGCATGGCGGAAATTGACGCGCGGCGGGACGCTCTTGAAAAGCAGTACGGCCGGCTCAGCGAGTTGTTCCGTTTAGAAAACACCGGCCCCGACGAAAACACGTACCTGGATGAGTGGAAAAACGCGTACCTGGACGACGAAACCCCGCACGAGGGCGGTTTGGGTTCCGAAAAGACGAAACAGCGAAGCCGCCGGAAACCGCCGCCCGACGAAATGATTCCGTTCTTCTCGCGACTGCCAATCGGTGCGGGGCTTTCCCAATCGCCACGCTCCGCCTTCGCGATTGCGCATACTCGTCTTGCAAAGGGAGCATTACGACCAGAAGGGCGCATTCCCTCGGACTGTTACCACGACTGTTTACGTAATACCAATCCCGGATATACACATTACGACTGACTGACCCTTTCGGCTTTTATCGTACCAGGCGTGGTAAACGCGTCCCGTTCCTTCGCGGGCTGGGTAAACCCCGAAGTGTTACCGCGCGTCCCGAACCTGCGAATCACGCACGACAAAGACCGGTGGTTACCTTCGGAGGATTATCTGCTGGCGCTGGGAATAGAGAACTGTACGTATGCATTTCACCAAATCCCGCCTCCCTGTTTGCCTGCCCATACGAGACTGACACTCTTTTTTTACAATCGCAGACGGCATCACGTGGGAAGCGATCCGGCGGAACTTGTTGCCGTCGAAAACCACGCGGCAGATCATCAACAGGCAGAAGAACCTTTGCAACGAAACGCGGTTCAAAGGCACGAACGTGGTGAAACACGCGAAACAGAAAGTCCTGCAGCCCCTGACTTCGAAAGAAATCGAGGCGATCCGGGCTTTGCTACACAGGTCGCACACGTTCGCGGGACGAGAGAACTGGGGTAAGGAACTTTCCCATTTACCACATTCCGCCGACTGAATGCCGATACGAGACTGACACTTTCTTCTTTATCTCTCAGGCGACGTGCAAAAAAAGTGTTTGCCAGGAAGACACGCGAGTTGCCTTGACCGGCTGTGGCGAGAGGCGCACCCCGATGGAATTTTCAACGAAACCTACACCGAGCCGGCGATCGCGCTTGCGGGACGCGCGGGCGGTACGAAAACGAAACCGGGCCAAACCAAAACCTCCCTCGCCGCGATTGACATGATCAACGCGTCCTTCCACGACACGAACGTTTCGATTCACAAACCCCGGAAAGCGAGGGTCGCAAAAAGCGCGGCGGCGAACGAAGAAACGGCGCGATGGAACCCGTCGCTGTTTGGCGACGTAGGGGTGGGTACAGTCGGAGCTGGGGTTGGCGGTACCGTCGGGGTGGTCGCAGCGAGAACAAAAACTTCGAGGAAAGGGAAAGGGAAAGGGAAACAAAAACCAACCCGCGTTTCTCCGCGAAAGCACACGCAAACGCAAAACCCCCCCGCCGGCGAGTTCACGTCGCTTCTGTTCGGTCGGCTGGAGGATACCCGCGACGCGTCGCTTGGGTTCGGCGGTGTGGGCGGCGTGACTCACTCCTCTCCCCCCGTGTCGCCCCCCGCGGCGGCGGCGCTCTCGGAGCGCGAAATGGCGCGCGTTCTTTTCGGGTCTCCGTCGCAGGTCCCGGAGGCGTTGCGCTCGCCTCCCCCCGCGCGCGGAAGAACCTCAAACAACGCTCCGCACCACACCCCCACCAGAGGTGTTCGGTTCGAAAAGGAGGCGATTCAGGTACGGCCTTGGGCCTTTCCCAAATCCAACGACTGTGTGCCCATACAATACTGACACTTTTCTTTTACAACACAGGACAGCGACAGCGACGACGACGACGACGTTTCCAAGGGCGCGTGGGGTTTAGGGAAAAAGAAAAAGGTTGGAAGACCGACGCGGGTGGTGATGTACGCGGAGAAGGCGCTGGCGGACCGGGCCGCTCGGGTGGCGCCTGATCGCGAGGTACGTATTGTATTTCCCAAATCCGTCAACACACCGTTTGCCCATATAAGACTGACACTTTCTTTTACCTATCACGAGGCGTTACCGTCGTCGGATGACGAATCCGTCGACTCCCTAGGCGCGGAGCGGGAACAAATCGAAACCTCGGATTCCGAAACCGACGACGCGGAGCGCTCGGAGCTTCCGGACTCGGAGACGGAAGATGGGGAAATCGTGGATCCACGCGGTGGTTTCTCGGGGCGAGGGTTTGACAGGAACGTTGCCTCCAGTGTTGGCCAAACCAGAACCGCACCGCCTCCGCCTGTAGCGGAGGCGGAGGCGTTGTCTTCGTTTCTTTTCGGGTCACTGGAAAGCACGATGCCGATTCCCGAGGACCAAGCTTTGTTCCGCGATTCGGTCGGGGTCGCAATCGAGACGCCGAAATCACCCACGCCCATCCCGACGACGGGGGACGAAAACGCGGGGCAACACGTGTGGACCGCGGAGCAGGACCACGCCGTGTTGCTCGCCGCGCAAACCAAGGGCGTGTCGCGGGACACCTGGCGGTCGCTTCGGGGGAACGACCCGCAAAGCGCGCTGCACGGCGCGAGCGTATCGCAAATCGAAAAGGTACGTATTGCATTTCCCAAATCCCATCACTGTTTTCCCATATAAGACTGACACTTTTCTTTAAAAAAAAAAGCGGTTCAAGTGGCTGTGCGACGCGGCGAAGAAACAAAAGTGCGCGGCGCCGCGGGGAGGGAAAGTTCGTAAACTTTAGACGGTCATCAAAGTTTTTACGTTAATGCGGCTAAAACAACACCTCAACGGTCGCGATGGGGTGACCAGCGGCGATAGTGACTGACACTACCGGTAGACATAGACAAACAACTAGAGCGAGACGGTGAAATCAGCCAAATTGTCTTATGATAATACGTCACGCCTACACTACTATCCCTCTCTACTTCCCCGGTGTCTCCCCCTCTACTCCGACCCTCGTCCCAGCCCCACGAACTCCAGCGCGTCGTTTACTTTCAGTAACGTTCCCATTTCCTCCACCGGGAGTTCCGAACCCAGCGTGGACAGCCCGGTTAGGAAATCAGACGCTTCGAGAAACGAAAACGCGTTTCGCACGTCCGCGGCGGTTCCCAGAACAGGCGCGTCGTAGTGCTGCGGGATTATCTGGTCGAACTTACCGCCCCAGTCCCCTTCGAGCTCGTCGAGAAACCGTTTCGTAGGCCCTTTGCCCTTGGAGAACACCAGGGTCCGCAGAATCGGCGACGGTAACAGTCGGTTTTCTATTTTCCCGAAACTTCCCTCCCACCCGTCCTCCCAAAGAAGCTTCCCCTTGAACTCGCCCTCAGTGATTTGCGTCTGCCCCTTCGGTCCGAGAAACGAAACCACCAGCGAGGCTAAGAGATAAAAAAGAAAGTGTCAGTCCCGTATGCGCAATCAGTCAGTGGAATGCGGTAAATGAGAAAGACGCACCTTTAGCCCACCCCGCCCGCAGGTTCTCAGTGGTCAACGGCGCGGGCGCGTCTTTTGGGTCGTTCGGCGCTAAGTTCAACAACCGGTTTCTGTCGATAACTTCAGGCGGATCGGTCGGGATGGAAAACACGAGGTCCGTGAGCAGTAAACTCCGGCTGGCTTTGTGAAGAAACACGGTTTCGATGTACGGGTTTGTTCCCGCGGTGTCCACCCGCAGCACTTTGTACTCCAGCTCGTCCAGCCAAGGCGGCTGCGGGTTTTCTTTTCGGGTTTCGGTTTCGTTGTTTTTTTCTGTGTGTGGAAACAACCGATCCACGTTGGACGGCACCAACACCCCCGACGGTTTGATTCCCAGGAACTCGTTCGGGAGGTTCAGTGGGACGCTCCACAAACCGTCGGCGACCCATATTTTTGCCGCCTTGTACCGCCGCGATAGGGCCGGCAACCACACTTTGTGCTCGATGGCGTACGTCGGAAGCACCACGTGCTCCACGCTTCCCAGTTCGTCAAGCAGTGTGAAAAACTCTTTCGTTGGGGCTTGCGGGGAAAACACCACCAGGCCATCGGTGGATTTTAACTTCACCACCGTGCACCGGATGTTCATCGCCAACACGCCGAGCGCCTGTTCCTGTTCCAAGCTCCAAATCGTGTCAGGCACCAACTCCCGTTTTATCGTGATTCGTTCGCCCCACCCGAAGTACGGTTCCCACAACGGCGGGAAGGTCTGGAAAAATCGCCGGCTCTCGTCAAGCCCGGTGGGCGTGAGCTTCAGTGAGGCGTTCGCCTCGGAAGGTGTTGTTGTGACAACACCGGCGACCACGGAAACGAGCCCGAGAAGCGCATCGCGTCGCGAAGGCGTGGCTTTCGTTTCATCATCGGATTCGGTACGACCGATCGAGGCTCGACAACACGAGGGCGAGGCACGGACGGCACGGCACGCACGCCGCGGACGCGCCAGGGCGGTGGCGCGGGTAGAACCCCCGACGAACGCCTTCGCGTCGATGGCGACGGACATTGCGACAGCACGCGCGACGCGGTGTGCTTCGGTGTCGGTTTCGGTTCGTTTCAGCCAGAAGATTATATTTGCTTGCCACGTGAGTAATAAAAGAGCACGTCACAGTTATCCACCGCGCCGCGGTTGCTGCGCGATGGCGTGGGTGGCGGTTGGTGCGACGACCTCGGCGGGAATCGTCCCTGATCGTGTTTCCGGGCGATCGCGTCGCCGTGACGAGGGGTCCGGACCACGCAGTTCGCGTTTCGTGAAAGCACCACATACTCGACCGATTGTTTCCGCCAAAGCCTGGTCCTTGGACCCCGACCCGGAGTACGCGCCACCGAGGAGAGGCTCGGCGCAAACCACTACGAATGACGGAAGCACGTCGTACGAAACCACCTCATCGCAGCAGCAGCAGCGACGTGTTTCGTCTTCCTGGACCTCAAGGGAGGCCACGCAAGATGCGCGTGGGGTGGATTACTTAGTCGAGCTGGGGCGGCAAAGCGCCAACACGAGCATCGAAGTTGGCGCGCGTTACGGGCTCGTGGATGACGTGTTCGCCGGAAAAGGCAACGCGCGGTTCAACCTAGGCGCGGACAGCGACATCGCGAGCGGTAGGCTGAGATTCGGGGCGGACATGGCGAGGACGTTCGGAAACCTGGTTGGCGATTTCCACGTCCCGCAGATCTTCCAAGACCGCGTGGCGCTTCACCTCGCGAAGAACTGGCTTTCGGACGCGAGCAACCCGGGGGTTTCTTCGGTTGAGTCCCTCGGCACGACTTCCGTGCCGCTGATTCTTGGGATTTGGGGAGGCAAGGGGTGCGGCAAGACGTTCAACCTGGAGTTGACGTGTAAAAAGATGGGGGTCACGCCAGTGGTTATGAGCGCGGGTGAGCTGGAAGACGTTTCAGCAGGCGAACCGGGACGGCTAGTGCGACGGCGGTACCGGAAAGCCGCCGAGCTCATGAAACACAGCGGCACGCCCTCCTGTTTAATCGTGCACGACATCGACGCCGGCGCGGGGACGTTTAAAAACACGCAAAACACGGTCAACATGCAGATGGTGGTTGGAACGCTTATGAACCTGTGCGACCACCCGAACCGGGTGAGCGACGAAACGGATGACGAAATCCATACCTGGCGCGAAGAGGATATCGTCCGCCGAGTGCCTATTATCGTCACCGGGAACGATTTGTCCACCCTCTACGCGCCGTTGCTAAGGGACGGACGAATGGACAAGTTCTTCTGGGAGCCGTCACGAATGGACGTGTGCGACATGGTGCACGCGATGTTCAAGGACGAGGACGTGAGTAGAGATACTGTGGAGAGTTTGGTGGATTCCTTTGACGCGCAGGTACGTATTTCCACCCACCACATTCCGCCTCTACGATTGCACATACTCGTACCAGAAGGGACTATTACCTCTGCCCTGACTGTTTACTCATACACATTACGAGAGACTGACACTTTCTTGTTACTCTCTGCAGCCGCTTGACTTTTTCGGCGCAATTCGATCGCGGATGTACGACGCGTCAATCCGGGAGTGGATGGAACAGTTCCGGCAACTCACCCCGAACGCACACACGGGGCAACGCACGATCACGGATCGTATGGGACGTGTGTTGATGGACAAGAAAGGACGCGAGCGTCCGGATGACGAGAACGACCCGGGGCGGTTCATTTATTGGCGTCCCGATTTCGTCGCGGGCGGCGGCGACAATAAAAGCGGGGTCGACATGTCCACCGCGACCATCTTTCGCCACGCCCACGACCTGCAAAACGAACAGCAGCTCGTGAATGACAACCAGCTATCCCTGGAGTACATGCGGTACCAGAAGAGTTGGGACGAGTTAGTCGCGGAGGGAACGGTGATTGAGACGCCTAAGGCGAAATCGGCGGAACAGGTTTTAGCAGAAGACGCGCGGTTCGCGGAGCAGAGGCTGGCGAACAAAACCGCGATGGAGGCAGCGAGAGCTGTTTTACAAAAATCAGAAGCAGCCGCAAAACAGGAACGCGAGGAATGGTTACGCAAAAACCCAACCCCCCCCGAACCCGAACCCACACCCTCACCGCCGCCAACACCGGAGTTCCCTCGAGACTGGCCCGTAGTTTTGGTTGCCGAGTGCCACGACGCGTTCAAACACGAAAACGTACCGGTGGTGGACGTAAGAGGCGCCAGGGATTACGACCGGGAACACGTGGTCGGTTCGGTGAACATCCCGGCCGTTTCGGTGATTGGGAAACCGTTACACTGGGAACGCGAGCCGTTGACTGATTTCGTGGCGACGTTCGTCGCGCGATTTCCAAACGTCGACGCGACGATCGTCGTGATAGGTTCGCGCGATTCCGAATTCGCCCCCGACGGCGCCGCGGTTTGTCTCGCGAAACTCCGAGACGCCGGGTACGTGTATTGCAACGCCGCGGAAACAGAGGGGGGGTACGACAACTGGGTCAAGCAGGTACGCGTTGCGTTTCCCAAATCCAGGCGCGCGGTTTGCCGATTGTCCGCCCGTAATTACTCAGACACGTGGCCCGAAGGACTGACACTTTTCGTTCACAAAACAGTACACCCCGGCTGGGAAGAAACGAACGGGAAACGCGAAGTACACGAACGTGGTGGGCGCGCCTGGAACGATTTGCGCGTTTTCGGAAATCATCACGCAACAAGACGGCGTGTTCGACGACCCGTCGCTGATGAAGAAATCGATTTATCGTTAAAGTCTACCTTCTTAATCCAATTTAGCCGCTCGAGTTCGATCTCCGTTAGAAAAAAATAAAAAGGTGCTCTAGTTAGCTCGTTGTTCGATTTAAAAAATACCTTCTAGTAGACTATACCATGGTACTAGCCTCACTACATCCAGGCGGCGTACTACTTTCTAAAAACACAACGCGAATCGACCCAACGCGATTGCCCTTACCGAAACGGAGGGAAGCTTTCTTTTGGCGTTCGCGCCGCTGGCGAACTTTGCGTGTTGCGCGGACATCCCGGTTTTTCGACCTCCGACAACGGGAAACGCGTCGACGCGCCCACCCCTCGACCCTCGCGTCGCGCCGGTTGCGGTTGTGTCGCGTATGTCACTCGCCGGTTTCGGTTTCGGTTTCGGTTTTTCTCGATTCGGCGGTTTCGGCGCGGCGCGGGAGCGAGCCGCTTGTTTCTTTTTCGCTGCACCCGAACCGTTGCCGCCGATTGAAACGGCTTCGTCGCCGCCGCCGCCCGAAAACGCGGTCCCGTCCCCCCCGCGCTGTTCGGTGTCGGTTTGCGCCACTTTCTTCTGCCCGCCGCCGCCGCCACCACCGCCAGTGTCCTTCGGCATTGTCCTTCGCTGAAGCCCCCCCCCCGGCCCGCTGGCGCTGGATGGGGCCTCGCCGCCCACCGCCCAGGCTGCGATAACAGGCGTGGCGTCGCCGTCGTAGCGCCTTATTTCGTGCATCTGCCGGCCAACCGGTCGACACCCCGGCGGCGCCACCAGGGCGGCCCAGCGCGGGATATCCTCCTGTTGCGTCATGGAGGCTTCGTCAAAATCAAACCCCAAATCAGGCGGGTCGTTGTTTTTCCCGTGCCAAATCAGCACGGGTTCGTCACCGAGGGTCCGTAGGGTTTCCTCATCCGCGGTTAGGCCGTCATCAAGCGCCAGCCTCGCGACAGCGCCTTCCAGGAAATTTAGGGGGGGCGGCGGTTTATCCGTGGCGTGCTGCGGCGCCGTGGAAAGGTGGTCTAAGTGTTTCCGGTTAAGTTTCCGTAACACCTCGCGTGCCAAATCCCCACCCGCTTCAGCGGCTTCCCGAATTGTGGCATCGCCGCCTGCGATTTTTCGTGACAAATCCCTACCCGCGCCGGTCACCATGGGCTCGCCCCGGCCCCGCCCGCGGCCGCCGCGCCCGCCGCCGCCCCGGCCGCCCGCGCCGCCCACGGCGGAATTCCCGCCACCCGCCTCCCTCTGGATCACCCGCTCAAGCGGCCCGGCGTTTATTCTGTGCTTGATGCAGGTCACGCAGTAGTCGTCGCAAAACAGATGGTGCACGGGTGACCCCGCGTCCACTAACGAACGCACGCCTTTCGCCAGCATCGCCCGCCCTCCCCGGGGGATAACCGCAAGGGAGTACGCCAGCGGCGTCTGTGATTGTAAAAAAAAAGTGTCAGTCTTGTATTAGCAAACAGTCTTGGGATTTGGTAAATACAATACGTACGATGGGGTACCGGTTTAGGTACGCCAGGCTGGCCCTTTGGCGGTCGCGAAGCGGGTCCAGAGTGGGGTCGTACGTAACGGGGAGGTTTCGAAAGTCCGCCAGGTCCACGGCGGGGGGCGGGTGCGAGGACCGGCCGCCCATGTGCGGCGGTTTCGGAACCGAAGCGCCAGCGCCCCCTCCTGTTTTTTCAGTCGTCGCCGTCGCCGCCGCGGTCGCGGCGTCATCCGCGGCTCGCGCCAGCGCGCCCCCCGCGTTGCCCCGCTCCAAATCACCGTTCCTCCCGATCGTCGCCGCGATCCCCTCGTTGTGTTCCTTGGCGCTGTACTGGAAGTGATACCCGTAGTCCAAGCACGCGCCGCTGTAGTACATCTCCAACACCCACCCCACGCCGTGCACGTACTCGTACGCTCGGCGCGCGCTTCGCTTCGGGTCCAGGCGCGCGCGCACCACCCCCGCGACACCCGGAATCGTGGAAAACCCGGCTGCTTCACGTGGTGTGTCGTGAGCGTTGTTCGTGTCGCCGTGAACGTTTCCGTCGTTTCCGTCGCTAGTGTCGTCGTTTCCGTTCACCGCGCTCGCCGAACGCGTTTCCCGCGAATCTTGAAACGCGTCGTCGTCGTCGAACGTCCGCGCGGCGGCTTCATCGGCGTTCACGGAAGCCGCCGCCGCGTTTACCGCGCGTTGCACGTCCGCCCTCGGCCTTAAACCACCCGCGACTTGCCACTTGACGTACTCCGGGTCCGATAAAACGTTGGCGAAATCCCGTAGCATCACCCAGTTCACAGGCGGCGGGTGTCGAAACGCGAGCTTGCCATCCTCGTACGTCGCGCAAGTCGCGGACGACGCGTCGTCGGCGCCGAAGAAACGAAACGCCCTTTTCGTGAAGCCCCCGAAATCGGACTCACCTGGTGCGGGAAACAGCGGCAAATCGGAGTACGCGCCCCAGCAGACGTGCTCGGTGTAGTTGACAGTTTCCACCGAAACCGCGGACGTGTGCTCCGACGTGTCACCCGCGTCACCACCGTTCCCGTCGTCCCAAACGTCGCCGCCGTTTCCGTTGTTGTTGTTTCCGCGCCGTCTCGAACCGCCACCCAATTCACTGCCGATGCCCCGTTTCCCTTCCCGTCGCCGCCCTTTCTCCGACTCCGTTTTCCAATCCGGCGCCGTCTGCGCGGACCGTCTTGGTATAGGTAAAACAAAGTGTCAGTCCATTTGTTGGGCGTGTATTGGACGATGGCCTGGTCAAACAGTCAGGGTAATCGGTCCGAACAGTCACAGGCGCGTTAGAGATAAAACAGTTGTCCGGGATTTGGGAAACGCGCGGGGCCGTACCTCAGCGCGACGTACGCCTCCCAGCTGAACTTCACCCCGAACCGGCTCCCGGGGAGGTAGTCGTTTCCCATCATCACCGCCAGGGCGACGAAATCCCGGCGCGCGCCGGCCATGGCGATCGGGCTCATGGACGGCGGAAAATCCTTCGCCAGCGACGCGTTGAAGTCTTTCACCGAAAAAACAAGTTTCGACGAAAGCACAAACACGTCCGCCGGCGCCGCAGTCATCGCAAGCAGCAGCGCGTCGCTGTCCTCGGAAACAATCAGGTGCGAGTGGTTCGCGAATTTAGGGTTCTTTACCCGCGATTTCATCGAACGCAGAATCTTCACCTCGCCCTCGCCCGGTACCCTGGTTCCCGAAATCTCAAAAAGCAACCCTTTCGGCAGCGCGTTTCGCGACGTCAACCGCGTGGCGGCGTAGTACTCCAGGGCGCGGTCTATTTTCAGCGCTAACGCTGAACCAGGCGTGAGGCCTATTTTAAGCAACCGCGCTTTGTCTTCACTCAGCGGGACCTTCTCCCCCGACGAGAGCCGGATGCGCCGTCGGCGCTGCGTGATCGTCTTCGCGATGGGCGCCGGCCCGTCAAGCGCGAGCACCACCGTGAACCGCGGCTTCGTTCGGCGCATGTTCAGATCGAGAAGCGCGAAGAGCTTCTTGAAGAAAGCCTCTTCGTGTTTCGTGTGGTGCGCGGCGACGTGTAGCACGTTGTTCACGTCGATGTACACGTGGTCGTACGACGATCCGGCTCCGGCGTTTCCGCCATTAGCATTTGCCCCGCCCGACCCGGTGCGCACGCGTTTAAACGCGCTGGTAAACGCCCCGTCGTGGGTTTCCTGCATCCACTTGCCGAACCCCGAACCCACGCCGTTCGTTAGCACGTCTCGGGGTCGTCGCGAAGTGTTCAGGCGCACGTTTCGGACACGCACCGAACCGCGGGTGGCGCCACCCACCCCTTCCCCACCTGAACCGCCGCTTCCGGAGACCCACCGCGTCGCGCCACGCGTCGGGTCGGATGACGACATCGTGCTTCGCGAAAACCCCCTCACCCCTGAACAAACGGAACCCCGCACCGAAAAAAACGCAACACCGACCCGACCACTCCGCGTCCCCGAACCCCGGAACCTTCCCGGCGCCCGTTCACGCCGTCCGCGCCCGTGTCTTTCACGTGTCTTCGGCGAGCCCCTCTGCAATTTATTCAACACAAAGTTAACCTATGTGCGCAGTGTCGATGTTGATCGACGAGCACCCGCGGTCACGTGAGGACCTTGGATGGATCAAATCGATCGGTTCGTCGATCAAACGCAGATTTATCCAAGGCGGCTCAGCTGAAGAGAGCCAACTACGCATGTGCCTTTCGATCGCACCTCTCGCTCCACTTCCACGCGCACCTCACCATGTCCGCCTCTGCCGTCTGCCACCAGTTCCGCGCGCCCGCCGGTACGGGCCGCGTTCGCCGCGCGGTCAACCGCGACGCCCGAGGCGCCAAGGTACGAGGCTTGCCCGCGCCGCGTCTCCGTCGCGATCGTATCGTTTCGTTTCCAACGCAATCCGCGTCACGTCCGAGTGGACTTCGGGACTTCACGTTACCCGTCTCGATCTTCCCACGCCGTTGCATCCAGCTGGACCCGGCGTTCATCAGAGTCACCCACGTATCCCGCACACGAAAGCATCGCAAACGTCTAACGGACACGACATCCGGACACGAGCCTGACCGCCACCTGTCCCCACTCCGCACGGCACCCATCTTGGTTTCTTTCGCACGTTGCTCTTCGTTGCTGCCAAAAAACCACCTCCAAAATCTTTCGTTCCAAATTTCGCAGCGCGTCGCCATCCGCGCGGCCCCCCAAACCTCCGCCGCGTCCACGGTTTCCCCGCGAAAGGTGTTGATCGTGAACACCAACGGCGGCGGCCACGCGAACATCGGATTCTGGCTCGCCAAGACGCTTGTGCAACAGGGCCACCAAGTCACGCTGAACGTGGTCGGCGACAAGGACGACAAGAAGATGCAAAAGCCCCCTTTTTCGTACTTCCCGGAACTGACGTCCTTGGGGGTCAGGACGACCTGGTCCGACCCTTGTGACCTGGCCTCAAAAGCATCTGGCGAAAAGTTTGACGTCGTGGTGGATAACAACGGCAAGGACTTGGCATCCGTGGGGCCGGTGGCTGACTTCGCGGAAGCGGCGGGCGCGAAACAGTTCTTCTTTGTGAGCAGCGCCGGCATGTACAAGCCCACGAATACCCCGCCCCACCTGGAAGGCGACGCGGTGAAGGAAACCGCCGGGCACGCGGTGGTGGAGCAGATGCTGTTCAAAAAACCCTTCGCCGCGTCGTGCTTCAGGCCGCAGTACTTCACCGGGTACGGCAACAACAAGGACTGCGAGGAGTGGTTTTTCGATCGGATCGTGCGCGGGCGGCCGGTGCCCGTGCCGGGGTCGGGTGACCAGGTACGTATTGGGCCTTTCACCAAATCCCGGCGACTGTATCAAGCCCTGGGTGGAGTGCAGTCAGCAAGTCTTACCACTACAATAAGTGCACTAGAGTATAAGACTGTTTGACCACTGTGCATAAATCGCCCATCACGAGACGGATGGGACTGACCCTTTTTTTTCACACGCACAGCTCTCCGTGGTGGCCCACTGCGAAGACGTCGCGACGATGATGGCGGCAGCGGTTGGGTGCGACGCCGCGGGTGGGCAGATTTTCAACGCCGTCACCACGAAAGCCGTGACCCTGAATGGAATGGTGGAGATATGCGCCAAAGCGGCGGGGGTTGAGGTACGGCCTTGCGCGTTTCCCAAATCCCAAGACAACTGTTTGCCCATACTCGTACCAGAAGGGACTATTACCTCTGACTGTTTGCCCATACAAGACTGACACTTTCTTTTATTGGTCTCAGCCCCGAATCGTCAACTACGACCCGAAGAACGTGCCCGACGGCGTGGAGGTGAAAAAAGCGTTCCCGTTTCGGCCCATCCATTTCTACAGCTACCCGGCGAAAGCGCTCGAGGTTCTTGACTGGCAGCCGAAACACGACCTGTTGACGGACATGCAGGAGCGGTTCGCGTTCTACAAAGCCTCCGGCAGGGGAGACAAGGAAATGACCTTCGAAACGGATGACAAGATCCTGAACCACGCGCGCTGATAGCTGATGAGGGCGACCTTTATGCAGACAACGTTTCATTTTTGTAAAAAAATCGTCATCGCCACCCATTCAGAGACTTCTCGCTCTCGCCCCTGGAGGTCCGCGCACAGCACGACGCGCGCGCCACCCGCACGCATCAACCACACCACACGCTCAACGCGCAAAGCCTTGTTATGGCTGATGACTTGTCCAACCTAGGTACGTCATCACACGGCTCGCATCGCCACCCGTGGGTGGTTTCCGACCCGCTTTGCCGATCGCGACGCACGCGCTGCTTTTTCCACCGCAACCGAGGCGGTGCCGTCCCGGACAGGTCGAACGGGACGTCAGAACGGGGTTTGTGCGATCCAAGCGGCGGGGTCTTATCTCAACACGGCTCACCGTGACCTGTGTCGCCACCGAGAACGATGTCGATCTCGCCGTGTGAACGGTCGCAATCGCGCGTCGACCGCGTGCACCGGCAGTGGGGGCTTCCCTTTCCGTCGGGATTTGGATTGGGCGCGGCGCGGGTGACATCATCCATTCGATCGGGGGATCGGCAACCTCTCTTCGGACATCCCGGGGTGAACCCCCGCCCTCGACCGCGATCGGTCCATCGGTGGGATGTTTTGATCGACCCGCGATTGCCGTCAAACGCACCGCGGTCCCCGGCGGGGACGTCCGGGGACGTCCCCGAGACACCCGCGCGTCCCCGACCTTTTCTCGTCCCCAACTCAAAACACCGTTTCCTCGTTTCTGACCGCCGAATTTCCCGCACGCATTCCCTCGCCCGGCTCAACCAAAAACAGGACCTACATTTGACTTCGCCGACGACGACGAGGCCTCAAAAGAAAAGGCGCAACAATCCGCGGATTCCGTGCAATCCGGGTATATCCACATCCGGACGCAACAGAGGAACGGGCGGAAATCGTTGACCACGGTGCAAGGCGTGAACCCCAAGATCAACAAGAAAACGATTCTTAAAGCGTGCAAAAAGAAGTTCAACTGCAACGGCACTATTGTGGAGAACGTTGAGCTTGGGGATATTATCCAGCTGCAAGGTGACCAGCGGAAAGTAGTCGCACAGTTCCTGATTGACGAAAAAATCGCTAAGAAAGACGTCATCAAGGTGCACGGGTCTTAAGCGAGGGTGTAAAGTCATTTACGGGGCGCTCATTTAGTCGAGATTTTCCAATTCGTTGGACCGCGTTGACAAAAGATACACTGCGACCGTGGACGTAACCGCAGCGGTGGCCGCCCGTGACGGCCTTCATGGCCTTCATTGATGTCTTGCAACATCGGGACGAGCGCGTTTCAGATTGAAATACGACCCGAACTCGATAAATAAAATAATCGTGGATGTCTATTCCGCGGAACCTTCGTCGCCCGCTGGTTTCCCTCCACCCCCGTTCACCAATCGTTCCCCCCCGCTAATCACTTTCGCGCTTACTATGGTATCCCCCGTGTTGAGTTGCGAAAGGAACCCCTCTTCCTCGCCCTTAGTGACGTACCCGAAAACGCTGAATTCGCCCTCCTCGAACGCCATGCCCCCTAAACCCGCGCTCCGCTTGTCGAAGGCGTAGATGAAAAACTGCGACGCGCTGCTTGTGCCGTCCTCGGCCCCGCGCGCCATCGCCAAGGCGCCGTTGACCGATAACGGCAAAGTGGGCAGCTCCTCCGCGCCCATCACGTTCAGTGGGGACCGGTACCGGGGTTCGTAGTCATCAATAGGTTTCACTTCCAACGGTAAAGTCGCCGCTGTATCGACGCCGTTTTTGGGCACCGTTAACAGCGCGGTTTCGCTTTTTTGGAGTGTAACGTCGTCGTACACCCCGTTGATGACGTTTTCGACGAAATTCCCAGAGGTAAGGGGGGCGTTGTACCCATCAACGACTATCGTTAACACAACTTGGTTGGTTTCGTCTCCGTTGACATAACCGAAACTCGTACCGGGGGCTTTTTTTATGACCAACTCCACGGTCGCGCGCCCGGTGAGCCTTGGCAGGTTTTGAAACTTCCGCGGCACGTCGAAAGGTAACCCCGGGGCTTGGAACACTTTCAGCCTTGACGTCGCGTCTAGCGCCATCGCGACACCCCGGTCGAACCGTTCCACGTCCTGCGCTTGTGCGATGTCCACCAGTTCCAGTAACAGTTGTTCTAGTTCGGCTCTTGTTGTCTCAGCCGCGTCGCGCGCGTCGCCAACGGGAACGGGGGCTAACATTTTTTCTTTTTTATCCCGCACCGTGTTCAGGGAAACCTTGACGTTGTCCCCCATAGTGCCCCACGGCTTGCGTTGCGGTATTCGCAACAAATACGCCGCCTCCTCGAGTTTGCTTTGCACCAAACCCGAGTCTTCGTTGATTCCAGGAACCGCTCTTCGTAACGCGGCGATGCCGTTTCTGGGAAGCCGCGTGTTCGGGTTACTCAGCGCCGCTGAGGCGTCAGAAGCCGTCGCTAAAGTCGTGGCCAATCCCGTGGCCACACCGAAACCCACGGTCTGCGAGCCGACCACGGCGGCCAGCGGCTCCAGGGCCATCACCGCCGCGAGCGCGCTGGCAACCGCAGCTTTCGCGATGCCGTTTGCGGAGGTACAGGTTGACTGCTCGCCCGCATCCACAGCGCAATTAGTCTCGACACGCACGTCCCGTGCGTCGGTGGGAAAATCGTGCCCACCGATCATGTCGACACGATCGGAGGATCCGATCGCGCTCACGCGCCGTGCGACACCGCGCACGCCAGACTGTTTGCCCATACGCGCCTTGCGGCACGAACCAAGCGCTGGTTGTACATCGCCCGCCTTGGCGAGCACGGGGCGGGGGAACACCGCGCGCATCCTGAAGTGTCAAGGGCGGACAGTACAGGACGCGGAAACGCGATCGCAACGAAAGTGTTTGCTGAACACGTGGTCGCGTCTCCACGGTGCCGACTAATAAACTGAATTCGTTCATAATTTCGTGGGAGAGAGTGATGATCTCGAATGATTTGCGAGGTCGGTGATGGTGTTTTGATTCCATACCGGAAACTCCTCACGTCCCTCCCGCTAAATACGACGCCACCGCGGCTCTGCCACTCGAGCTGCTGTATTCTCCCAATCGTCCAGGCGGCTTGGAGTAACTCCCGGGGAGGTTTTCGTTGGCCGGGCCGCGCCGGTTGCTTTCGCCTTGCGTCTCGTTGTCGCCGGCGTCGCCCTCGCACTCCGCAGCCGAAAACGGCGCCACGGCGTCGAGCACGCGCTGCCACCCCGGCTGTCCACCGGTCGCGACCCCGCCGCCTTGCGTCAGTGCAATTGACACCGAAACCCAAGCACAGTGCGCGCGGTGCATATGTAGGGGGTGGAACGCCCCGGGGGTGCCTAGTGGCGCGACAGGCGGAAGAGTCGCAACCGCCGACGTCGACGCGACAACGAAACCTCCGGGTGTTCCCACGCTTCCGACTCGGGGCGTACCCCCCGACCCTACCGCCCTAGTTTGGGGTGTCACTGGGGTCGTCTCGACGGGTACCTGTTCATCACTTTCAACGAAATTGTGTTTCCGCTTGCCGAGCGCGACGTCGCTGTTCGGCGCCGGCGATACACTCGCCGCCGCCGCGGCGGTTCCGACTTGGGGCTCCAAAGTTTCCACCGCCGTTTTCCGCCCCGGGACCCCGAACGGTGCGTCCCTCACCGCGCCGACTCCGAACGCGGGTGCGCGGTTAGTCGCAACATTTGCGCTCCCACCCGCCACACCGAACCCGAACCCTTCTTTGCTCGGGGTCCCCCCCCCCGCGATTGAAAACGAGAGGTTTGTTAAAACGCCCTTTGTTCCCACCACTAAGGGCGACAAAGGATTTCCAACCACGGCATCCGCGGCGAACGCGCCATTCCCAAACCCTCCGCCGCCCATCGCGCCCATCATCGCCGCGGCGCTGGCTTTAGGTTTTGTTTTCGCCCGACTTAAGGGTTGCTTAGGGTTTTGTGTAGGGTTGTTCAACTCTTCAAACCCTAAACCCACAAGCCCGGTCCTCTCTGCTTGTTTCGTGTCCACGAAGTTCCAAGTCGCGCACCGCGCGTCGCAAAGGGCGCAGCGCAGAATCGAGCCTTTGACTTTTTCCACGCGCGTCGCGGGGTTTAGGCGCAGAGCAGGTGTCCTCCCGGTGTTTGTATTTGCCATGCTGCCACTCATGCCGCGAATGCCCACTGCGGTGTCAGACCAAGCGTCCTTTACGTGCACCGTCCAGCCGCACAGGGACAACAAAGTCGCGGCGTGGATTCGGTCGGGGGTTTGGGTAGGGTCTATTTCTATCGCTGTTTCGCCGAGCGCCAGCGCTGGTGACGCGAAAGACGCGACTGCCCGCTCCACGCGTTTCGACACCGCCGCCGACGCGAACCGTTCGTCCCCCAGACTCAAACTGACCATCTCCACGTGCGGAACAAGGTCAAGCGTGAGCAGGTCGTTTCTTCTCTTTTCGAATTCAACTAAAAGCGTTTCTTGTGACGCCCTTGGGAACCGCGTGACCGAAACCGGCGACTCGCGCCCGCGCCACCCGCACCACACTGCGTGGTTCGCGTCCAACCGCGGTACCGTTTTCGCGGCTAAGCCCCGCGCGTCTTCCGACGACACATGTGCAGGTACCTTAAATATCAACTTAAAGTTGCAGCTTTCGCACTGTAGCAAATCACTGCCGACGCACACCCAGCCCCGCCGCGCGCAATCCACGGCGCGCATACCGGGCGGTTTGGCGAACCACAACGCCGGGCGGAACGACGAAACTCTTCTTGTGTAATCCTTGCGATCGTTAGGCCGGGGTTCGTACTGAGTGGTAAGGGTGGTTGCCGTGTGCGCCGCGGTCACAGGGTCAATCCCGCCAGCGCCGGCAACACCCACTGTCACGGGAGACGCAGGGCGACTCCTGTCGTAGTACAGCAGCGCATCCAGCGAGGCGCGGAACCGCGCGGTGTAATCGTCCTCGGGCTTGTCCGCCATGTTTTGTGGTGATTTTGTTGTGTTCACGAGAGTCGCAAGGGACGAGTCTCGAGTCTCGAGGCGGGGGCGGGGGCGGGGGCGCCGGCGGCTAACTTCCAGAAGATGTCACGCGCGTGAAAACGAGTCCCGTAGGTCGCGACCTACCAGTCGGCGTTCGCGGAGCCGCGCGTCGCGATCTGGAGAAATCGGGGGGCGAATTTGCTGCTTCTGACTGCCAGAAGCGCTTTCGAAGCTTTCGCAGTTTCGTCGTCTTTTCGGCAACCGTCATCAACCGTCGTGATGACGCGCCCGCCGGCACCGCACTCGCGCCGGCGCGGGCGAGTCGACTCCGCGACCGGGCAACCTGGTGTCACGTCCCGGTCCGTGGTTCCGTGCGTTCGCCCGCGACTGGACAGCGGTCGTCGTGCGGCGCGCTTCGTCTTGGCGCGGCATCGTGTTCCTTGGCTTTTCGGGCGGTCACAGCCACAAGGGGTGCGTCATCGTGTGTTCCCATGGTGCACGGGAAGGGGCGATGCGACGGGTGCCTCGCGTCGACGAGGTCGCAATACGTAAATCCCAGTCCAATCACGAGCCACTCCGCCATGGTGCTCGTCCAGGCGTTGTTCGCGGGGATGCACACCACCGCGAGCCCCGCGTTGGAGTACATACCCCCGGTTGCGTTTTGCGCGCTGCGTTTGTTACTGGCGCTGCCGTTTTTGTGGTGGCTCGCGAGACACGAAGGGGGCCGGTGGTTTCGGTGGCACGAATTTACATTCGTCGTCCCGATGGGCGCCGCGATAGGTACCGCGTACGTGCTGATTTTCGTGTGTAACCAGCGAAGCGGGCCGAACATGACCGCGATGGTGCAGCCTGCGATGCCGATTTGCACCACGGTTTTGTCCGCATTGCTGGGCCTGGAAAAGGTTGGGGCTGGTAAGCTAGTGGGGCTTTTAGTCGCGACGTTCGGCACGGCAGTGACCCTGCGGGTGTGGGAAGTAAAAACCGGCGCGTCGCTCCTGGACGCGGTGTTTCTGTTAACGCAGGCGAACGCGTACGCGGTGTATATAGTCCTGCTGACGCTGGCGCTGAAACGCGGCGACGAACACGACCGGAGGGAAAAAGAGGAGATGAAGGAAAGAGAGGAGATGAAGGAAAGAGGTGAGAGGAAGGAAAGAGACGACGAAACAGATTTGGGGAAGAGCGGTGGTGTTCCACGAAATTCTTCCGAAACCACTCAACCCGAAAGCGCGGCGCCTCCCGGCCCTATGCGTTTTTTATTCGCCGCGACGGTCATCGCCGAGATCGGCGTGGTGGGTTTCGCGGCTGATGACCTGGCGCACAACATCAAGTGGCAATCCCTACCCCCCGTCGCAATAGGGGCGGTTCTATACGCGGGCCTGGGCTCGTCCTGCCTGGCGCACGGTTTGAATTCCTGGGCGATTTCAAAGGTGCAAGGCATCCTGCCGTCCGTGTACAGCGGCGCGCAGGTGGTTTTCACCGTGGTTTTCGCGTACGTCTTCCTTGGGCTGCCTGTGGGGTACGACCGAGCCGCCGGGTCCGCGGTCACCGTGGCGGGGGTGTACGTAGTGTCAAGGGCGAAGTTTCTTGAGATGGAAACGAGGGAGAGTCTCCAAAGTTTTCGCGACGCGAACGCGAACGACGCGGCGCGACGGGTTTCTTTCTCTGGAAGCGACAAAAACGACGAGCCCGAGCCAACCTTTTTCGAGCGCCGAACGCGACGAACAAGCGTGGACCACATCGCGGTGGTTTTGGACCTCGGGTTGGTTGTTGATTCGGAACGAGGCAAGGAATGATGGGGGTGAGGGGGGAGGGAAGGGAACACCGGGAACGTTGGGGTGGGTTTTTTAGTCTAGCGGTGAATAGTAACAACGTTTTAGACTAGTCACGTGCGTAGTTTTTTGCTCTTTTCTTCTTTCTTCGGCGCCAAAGTTCCAAGCCAAATCTCGCACGGGTGTCACGAATTTCAATAAACCCTTTTCCCGCTCTTCCGCGACCGCAGATCGACCCGCGCAATTAGGGGAAGCGCGACGCGATCAAGGTTTCGAAGCACCGTCCATAAGCGCGGAGGCTTCGTCAGCCGCGAACGACGCGACGAAGCATGCGGTGAGGAGGTATCTCGATCTTCCCACGAACGACTAACTACCCGTTGGGCATTCTCAGATCTGAATCTTTGTTCTCCATTGGGAACAAAGAGCAGATCTGGCACGGTCACCACGGTCCGTCCGGGCGCGATGGGGGCGAAGCGGTGCCCGCACGGGAGGCAGAAATCCGCCTGCGCGGTGTGCACCCCGTGCCCGCACGGCAAGGTGAAGAGCGACTGCTCGCAGTGCAACCCGTGTCCGCACGGCAAGCTGAAGAAGGGGTGCGTGGAGTGCAACAAGTGCCCCCATGGGAAGCGCAAAAGCAACTGCGCGATTTGCAGCGCATGCCCGCATGGCAAGGTCAAGTCGCACTGCTCGACGTGCACCCCGTGTCCTCACGGCAAGCTGAAGAACGACTGCACGGACTGCAACCCGTGCCCTCACAAGAAGCTGAAACACTTCTGCGTGAAGTGCAACCCGTGCCCGCACGGCAAGCTGAAAACGAATTGCCCGAAATGCACGCCGTGTCCTCACGGCAAGCTGAAGCACGCCTGCTCCACGTGCACCCCGTGCCCGCACGGCAAGCTGAAGCACTTCTGCGTGGAGTGCAACCCGTGCCCGCACGGCAAGCTGAAGTACAAGTGCGCGGGGTGCAGGAAGACCCGTACCCCGAAACAAAAGCCGGCACCGGCAGCCGAACAAAAATTTGACCTCGGCCGATTGCTTCTGCTCGCCGAAGCGGCGCCCGTGGCGGACGCCGGGTTCGGGGCGTTGGATTTCCTGGCGCAAGCGGGGACGGGGGGCGCTCACTCCATGCCGCTGAGCCCGGTTCGTCCCTCCCTCGCGGTGTCTAGGAAGAAAGGGAAGAAGGAAGAGAAGAAGGACGAGAAGGGGAAGGATGAGCGCCCGGTCCAACCTGAATCAATCGCCGGCACCGCGCACGAAACCGTCGCCGGGACGGAGGACGAAACCGAAAGAGGCGACGCGGACGAATTGTTCACGAGAAGGATTCGGGAATGGAGGGATTAGGGGACACTTGTTTGTTTTGGGCGCGCTTTTTAGGATAGCGAGTAGGTAGTGCTTTGAATATCACGTAAGTACTTTGCCTCACTCGTCCTGATTGATAAGAAAAAGGAAAAAAAAAGGTAAAGCAAAAAGAAAGTCAAATATTCTTTTGAAAACACGTCACCTCAAATCGTTCCCGCTCTTCGCGGGCGATCGCCAGATCGCCGCGCGCACGGGTTAGCGCGTCCGCGATCAAGGGTTCGAAGCACCGTTCCTTCGCGCGGAAGCCGTCCCACTCGCGAACGACGCGACGAGTAATGCGGTGAGGAGTTGTTTTGATCCCCCCACGCCCGACCGATCACCTGGTCGTCGCGCCGCACATTCTCAGTAGAGTGACGCAATTAGCGATCTCGGGCGAGGCTCGCGAGTCCGCGCGTGATGGTAGCGAAGCGGTGCCCGCATGACAGACAGAAATCCGCGTGCGCGGTGTGCTCCCCGTGCCCGCACGGGAAGCTGAAGCGAAACTGCGCGGAGTGCAACCCGTGTCCGCACGGCAAGGTGAGAAGCATCTGCGGACAGTGCAGGCCGTGCCCCCATGGGAAGCGGAAAAGCGACTGCGCGGAGTGCAACGGCTGCCCGCACGGCAAGCGGAAAGGCCGCTGCGTGGAGTGCAACCCGTGCCCTCACGGGAAGATGAGGACCTACTGCAAGCTGTGCAACCCGTGCCCCCACGGGAAGCTGAAACGCTACTGCGCGACGTGCAAGAGCGACGCCCCCGCTAAGCCGACGCGTACCGCCGAACCCAAACCCGCGTTTGACCTCGGCCGACTTCTTCTGCTCGCCGAAGCGGCGCCCGTCGCGGACGCCGGGTTCGGGGCCTTGGATTTCCTCGCGCAGGCGGGCGCAGGCGGCGCGCATGCCGCGCCGCTGAGTCCGGTTCGTCCCGTCGCGGCGCGTCTTGGGGAGGAGGAGGGGAAGGACGACGAGAAGGACAAGGAGGACAAAGTGGAAGCGGAGTCCGTGGCCGTTACCGCGGACGAAACCGTCGCCGGAACGGAAGGCGAAACCGCGCCTCGCGCCGATACCGCGCCCTCCACCGCCGTATCCGATGGCTCGTTAGATGCCCTCGCTGACGCCGCGCCTGGCGCCGAGGCCGTGCCGTCGAGTCCCGGTCCCGTCGCGAAGCGCGCTCGGTCCGTACCCGGTACCGACGACAAACCCTCCGACGACAAGAAAGATGCCGAGTACGAATGCGACTCCGAGGTGGCGGCTGCGACGGCTTCGGTGGCAGGCACAGAAGGTGTTGCCGAGGATGCGTTCGAAGGGTAGAGGTTTTTATGAATAGTCCACGTACGTACTTTACTTCGCTCCCGTCAAAAACGTTTTGCTGTTCTTTTTTGAGTCGCCGCGAAAAGCCAAATCTGGGAAGGGCCGAAAATTTCTCAGAAAACGTCACCCACAAAAGCAACGACTTCGCTCTTGCGATAGCGCATATCGTCGCGCGCGAAGGGGTAGCGCGACGCGACGACTCACCGGGAGTGATGGGAAAGAAGCGGTGTCCCCACGGCAAGGTGAAAAACAGGTGCGCGGACTGCAACCCGTGCCCCCACGGCAAGTTGAAACAGAGCTGCGCGGAGTGTAACCCGTGCCCCCACGGCAAGCTGAAACAGAACTGCGCGGAGTGCAACCCCAATGATTTCGAGACTGAGGACTCCGCAGCGGCGCCTGTCGTAGCGGCGCCTGTTGCAGCGGCGCCTGATGCAGCGGCGCCTATGGCAGCGGCGCCTGTTGCAGCGGCGCCTGTTGCCGCCGTGCCCGAGGACGACGCCGGCGTCCGCGAAAAGTTGATGGCACCGTCGCACCTATCCTGAACGGCGGCCTGCACGAGCTGGTCCGGGTTCGACCTGAAGATCCATTCGAGTTCATGCGAGAGTACATCAAGAACAACAGCCCCAGTGAAACGTTTGTGTGGGGCTAGATGCTTTTAAGGATGACAGTACAGAGACAGCGGTGCCGAAAAAACAAGCAACTCTCCTTCACGGAAAGCGTGTAAAAATTACAAAGACGTATCACTCGCGCGCGACTCGTTTCCGCTCCGCGATCCACTTTTCGATTTCCAGTTTCAGCGTTTCGTTGTCCACCAAGTCCGCAACGGTTAGGGGCTGCCTGGTGAACGGGTTGGTTTCGTCCGTCAAGAGGTGGCGGGTAATGTTGGTCCGGTCCATGGTGTCCCCCGAGGGCAACAACACCGGGTCGGTCATCAAAGTACACATGATGGGATCCAAAAAGTCATCTGGAATCTCGCCGAGGTCCGCCTCTTCCGTCTCCGCGGCGTTTTTACTGACCCGGCACTGTTCCGCCAGCTGTTCGAACTTCGCGATGTCACCGGCAGTCCGCGTACCAAGCGACTTCAAAATAGACACCGTCTCGCACAGAACTTCGTGTCTGTACGACCGGCCGTCTGCCGCTATTGCGGCCACGAAAACGCCGCCCGCGTCGTTTCCGAACAGGTTCAAATACACATCAACGATCTGTCCCAGCATCTCACCCGGGTCCCATGCCAGTTCCTTCATCTTTTCCTTATCCGCGAACTTCAGTTGCTTCCGTTCCGGGCCCGCGAGGTACAGGAGGAAGTAGTTGAGCATGGCGGCGACTCGTTCCACCATTTCGGGGCGCAAAAACGGCCCCGCGATGGTCGCGCTGGTGTACCCCATCATCCCCACGTGGACCTTCGCGAGGGTTAGGTCCGACCTCAGCGCCCGTTCGTTCTGTCGGTTCGCGCCCTCGCGTTCCGTGCGGTCCGCTTCGGGCCGTGTCATCCACCCAGCGGTGTCGTTTATAAGACCAGCGAACTCCCGCAACTCCGGGAGTTTCTTCATGGACTCGTCCAGAAGCCAAATCGCGTCGTTGATGAGCATGTTCAGGAACCGGACGTAGAACTGGTTTGTGAAGGAAAAGGGTCAGTCGGAGAGTCGGCGAGTGTGGGTGTACTGTATATCGCGTGTATTGGACGATGTATGGACAACAGTCAGGGGAATCGGTCTGAACAGTCACCAGCGTTAGAGATAAAACAGTGCACTTGGAGTGTACGTAGTAACTCCCTTTTAACGACGGCCGTGGACGTCACGAACGGGGCGGTAAACAGTGTGCCGGCCGGATTTGGGAAACGCAAAACGTACCGTTTCGTCGCGCGTCGCGAGTGTTTGCCACGCGTTTTGGTGGCTCTCGATTCGCCACAAGTACTCGCACATCTCCCCGATCTGGTGGCGAATGTTGAACTTGTCGTAAAACTGGTTCGCCCCTCCCGTGAACTCGATGTCGACGTACAAACGCAAAAGCGACGGGATCAAGTTTTTCGTCGCCGTCGCGTTTCCGCCTAGCGATACAAAAAACAAAACGTCAGTCTTGTGAGTCTTGAAAGGCCGCAGGGTATATCCGGGATTGGAAAGGGTAGGCCCGGTGTACTCCATACAGAGAGCGGAAATAGTCGTGCATGATTTGGGTTACGAAAAAGGTTCGTACCTTCGAACAGCGCCGCGAACCGCGGGACGTACTCGTACCGCCGGTCGTCGCGGTCACCTGGTAGCCACCCTCGCAAGATTTCAACAAACTTTGCGCGTAAATACGGGTTCTTGACGTACTCCGGGGAGCCGAGCAACAAAACGAACAGGTTGACGAAATCGTCAAGACACGTACTGATTTCGGCGTCGATTGCGTTTCGCCCTGGGCCTCGTCTCGCGAACCGCTGGACGTACAACAGAAACTCGCACAAATCATCCACCAGGTGTTCCGGAAGCGAGGCCCAGGATTTCGGGACGGGGGTTGGTAGTAGAGAACCGCCGGTAACAATCGCGGCGGCCGCCCCCCCCACCTGGGTGGTCGCGTCCACGGTACCGTCACCAGTCTCGACGTGGCCTTTGACCGGCGAGGCCAACGGGGACGCGCCGCCGTTAGTCAAACTCCCCTCGCCTACCCACCGCAGCCACACCGCGACGAGCCGGTAAAACCTGCAGGTTTCGCCCAGTAAAACCGGGTCGAGAAGCGTCGCGTCGAACATCTGGTAGTTCCCGTGTGCCTTTTCAAGCTCCTGTTTCATCTCCCCTACTCGCCTCTCGAACTGCGCCATTTGGAACTGATTCGGCCCGCCCGGAATGGACGCGGCCCAGGTATCCCGCATCGCGTCCGTGTCACCCATCTGCCGCTGCCTGTCCTGAAGCTCCCGCGCTAAACTCGTGTGCTCCGCCGCACACTTCACGTACCCCAAGTGCATCGCCCGCGCGGTGAGGAAGAAACACTCGCAGATGAACCCGAATTGTGTCTCCGGCTGTGAGATGGGTAAAACAAAGTGTTAGTCCCGTGTTGGGCGATGTATGGACAAACAGTCACCAGCTGAGAGATAAAACAGGAAGGCGGGATTTGGGAAACGCGCAACACGCACCTCTTCCGTCTCGGTCAACGCGCCGCTCACAACCTGCGCGTCGCTGGCGGATATCCGCGTCGTTTCCCGGACATCCAGTCTGCATTTTTTACTTCGCGTGTAGTCGGGGTTTATTTTTCGGTACTTCAAAGACCCGGGGTCACAGAAAGGCGCGGCGAGGCGCGCGGCGATGGAGGACACGTTGACGGCGCCACCGTGCGAGGCCGTTTTTGTGGCGTCGATTCGCATCTTCGACCGCCCCACGTTTTCGTCGCACCACATGGCGAGCCAACCCACGACCGCTTCTCTTGCCTCCCCGCCGTGCCGTAACAGGGCGTACATTGTTTGAAACAAACCTTCCCTTACCAAGGCACAATTAGTTCGAATCGCGGCGTGCGCGCCGTCCAAGTCGTTTTGTCGTTTCTTGTCCAAACCGGTGAACAACGCGTGTCGGATATCGGGCGCCTGTTCCACGTTCCCTTGGCCCAAGGGCATGCGCATCGGGATGCCATTCGGTCCGACAACCACGGGCGGGTCATCCGGAAGCGCCGCGCACCGAAAGAAAGGCCCTACGATCGAGTTCTGCTCGAACGCGCGCCCGTCGGTTTTCCGCGCGTCGTTTTCCGCGCCGTTCGGTTTCCAGTTCGGGTGCGACGCCAGCACGAGTGCGCACGGTTTGCTCATCGCGATTGACACCAACACGTTGAGTGGGTTGTGTGTGTCGCCCAGGGGCGACAAGCGTTTTATCATCAGCGGCAGTTGCGCCAAAACCGGGGTTAGGATCTCGCTCAACCCCTCGTTTTGAAGCGTATCGCCGAAGTGGTTTAGGAACCCGTTCGGCAGGGACCCGCCCCACTGGTTCGTTAGTTCCGCGAACGACCCGGTTCCCGCCAAGGCGTCGAACAGCTGTAGTGCCCCCCTCTGTTCGTTTTGAGCTGGTTGCGGAAACATGCCTTGCGTCGCAGGGTTTAACACCAGGCCGGAGTAGGACACGCACATGTCGAAACAATTGCCCAGCGTTTCGCTCGTCGCCGTGGCGAACGCCATATCTCGCGAACGCGTTTTCCGCGTCTCCACGTCGCACCGGTTGTACGACGCGAGCAGCCACGGGAACGGCGCGAGCTCGGGGTCGTGTTGCCACTCTGCCGGGAAATCGCCAGACGCGGTGTTTAGACGCGCGAACAACGCGCGTTCTAAAAGAACAGGCGTCACCACGAACGGAGGCTCTTGCCCTTCGGTGACGAGCTCCATTGCGAGGGATTCGAGGTAGAACAGATCTGACCAAGACCCACGTTCACCAGACCCGGACGGCCCGGGGTCAACCAGGGTGACCCGGAACACGCGCTGGATCACATCCGCGAGCGCCGAATCCGTGGAGGCCATCGGAGACGGTGACGCCGACCCGCGGAAAACCGGAGACCACACACCCACCCGTGCCGGGAGATCTGGACAACCACGATCGTGAAGTTTATGAGAGGACGTGTCGACTTCCGACGTTGGATTTTTTGTCACTTTTTCGCACCCTCATACCTCCCTCGCGCTTGCCTCGGGGTGCTTCCCCATGGCCCGCGCGGCAGGGTGTTATCCCGCGACCCTTCGTGTCGCGGCTCAAGCCGGGTGTGCGGGTTTCTCCGGAAGAAGGCACGGTGGAATCCAAGCCCCGGTGGTGGGGAAACAACCGAGAATGCGGAGCATTGTCGTGACATCTTGTCAAACGAAATCGTCGCAATCATCGCTCGTGTTCGTCACGGGCAACGCCGGGAAAGTGGCTCGTCTGGAGCTGGCGTTAGGGTTGTTCTGCGGCGCACCGCAGGCGTTGGATGCTGATACGAAACACGGAAACCCTGAAAGCGAAATAACCGTCACGCAACTCGACCTGGCCATTCCCGAGATCCAGGCGGATACCGTGCGGGAAGTCGCGGTCGCGAAAGCGATGGCTGCATTCTCCGTTCTAAGCAAAAAAAACAAAAAACAACTCGTAGTACACGACTGCGGTCTGTGCGTCGCCGCGCTCGGCGATTGGCCTGGGCCGTACACACGAAACGCTAACGACAAACTAGGCACGCGAGGTTTGTTGAGATTGTTGGAGGGAGAGTCTGACCGAAGAGCGGGGTGGGACGATACGATCGTGTTCGTGGACGGTAACGGCGCGGCGACGGTTTTCGGGGGTGCGTTTTCCGGAAAAAACATAAAAAACAGTTTAGAAAAAAAAGAGAAACACTACGCCGGCGAGATTTCCACTCTCCCTCCTCAGAAGTACAACCGGTTCACCGGCCCGGAACGTGCGTTAGGCCGGTGTTTCATCCCCACCGAGTTTGGCTTGACTGAGTGCTTAGCGGACGTAACGGAAGAAGAGTACCAGCGGTACCGAAGAGAAGCGCCGAGCGTGTGGAACGATTTCGCAAAGTGGTTTTCAGAAAATATTAATAGCAACGGGAGTGGGAGTATTTAGGATTATTTAATCACTCATATCTCCATATTCATATTCATATCCACGGCCCCCCCGTACCTCAAGCGTCACTTCTTCTCCCCAACCAATAGACCCCCCATCGGCGGGTCACTGGAAAACGAAACCGTCACCACCACGGCGTCGGTTGATTCGGTGGACTCGGCGTCCGAGTCGGCGTCGAGAGGCGCGGGTTCTGGAACAGAATTTCCGCGAAGCGTTTCGTCATCGTCACTTTCGTCAATTTCTGCGTTCTCTTCCGCATCATCCACCTCCGTGTCAATCCCCACGTCCCTTCGTGCGCAACACCACCGTTCGGCCCTGATACGCACCAGCGGGTACTCAATCAGCGTCCCTTTCCCGTCGTTTTCCTTGTCGAACGGCCGCCAGTTTTGCACGGGCGACACTACTACGGCGCCGCCGCCGACGTGGAAAAACAACCCGCGGTCGCGTTTCTTTGGAGTTTTTTGAAAGAAAAAGGTCAGTCCATTTGTGTCAGGCGTGTGTTGGACGCGTGTTGGACGTGTACTGGACGATGTGTGGACAACAGGGAGGGATAATCGGTATGTGTATTGGACGTGTATTGGACGATGTGTGGACAGCAGGGAGGGTAATCAGTCCGAACTGTGACCAGCGTTAGAGATAAACGTGGAGGCGGGATTTGGGAAAGGCCCAATATCAAGAAAATCTTCGTGTGACTTGTTAGTCACAGCGGATCTGGAATACGTACCTTTGCAAAGTCGGACATCACGTATGACTCGTACGACTCGCCAGTCTTCGTGGCTTGTCGCAGGTACCCGCGAGTCCTTGTCACCGCGCAGACGCCTGACACGCCTGGGGTGACACTGGATAGGTTCATCACGAAAGCCCTCAACTCGTTCCCCACCGCCCGTCCCAAACACCGCGAGAAATCCTGCGAAACGTGGATATCCAGGAGTTGCGCGTACGGCTGGTTCTTGTGACTTTTTACGTTTTGCAGACGAAAAGTGGTTAACGTCTTGTATATCGCGATGTATGGACAACAGTCACCAGCTGAGAGATAAAACAGGGAGGCGGGATTTGGTAAGTGCAACGCGTACCTTTCGGAACCGTCGCGCCCGACGTCTCGCGCTTTTTCCTTCGCGAGCCACGGAAACGACGAAGCCACGGCGAGGCTTTCCGCGCGCTGGAAATACACGCCGCCCTTGACGTTTGTTGGGGTTGAGCTGGGGATGGGTGTTTCCTCGAGGTCAGCGCCGACCAAGTTGACGTGCGTTTCCCCAAGGTCAACGCGGTGCTCCAAGTCACCACCGCGGCGCTCTGAGCGATCCGCCACCACGACCAGGTTCCCGAACGGGTTTTGCGAAATTCGAGACGCGATGGTGGTCCGTTTTGTCCGCATGTCGGGCTCGTCCTTCCAGTTTTCCTTCTCAATCTCTAACAAGGTCTCGACGTCACCAAGGACACCCCACCGAATCGAGTAACCCGGTCGTATGAACCGGAGCGCACAGAAAGAACCGCCTTCAGAAGGGTCCAGCAACAACCCGCACCCGACGGAATCCAAAACGAAACCTTCGGAAGCGGCGATTAGCAAAAACTCGGACAGCGCGAGGTTCACGGTTTTGGAAACGGCGCTTTTCGAAACCGGTACGCTCGCCTTCGGTTCTTCCTTCTTCTTCACCCTGGAAAAAGGGTTCCTGAACGTTCCGCTCTTCTTCGTGACGAGTTGCTCCCCATCGTCTTTGCCTTCATCAGCGTCACCCCCATCAGGGATCTCCCCATCAGGGATCTCCACGACAACGCACAGGGCTTCGCTGTCGCACTTATTCTTAGTCTTCGATTTCCGCGTCGCCACCAGCAGCGCGGCGGCGGCGTTGACCGGGACTTTCTGTGTAAGTTTTTGCAAAAAAACACGCAAAACGCTTTTCGCCGACGGATGTTGATCGCTCGCGTCAATCGCACGATCCGCGGCTCGGAACACCCTAATCACGCCTAGGACGCAGACATCGTCGTTGGAGACACCTTTTCCAAGGCATTCTTGAAGCAGCGCGTTTGTGGCGTCCACGGTTTCCAAACTTCCGTCGTCAAAGCTCTGCAACCGTCCACCCTTCGCGAAACCGCCCCCGGTCACCGCGACCACCGCCGCGGCGATGTTCTCGTAGGGGCAATCAGTCGGAACCAAGTCACTGTCACAGTACGCACCTCCCGCCGTCAAGCCAAGCGCATTACTCGCGACAGTGCCCAACGCGAGACGCGCTTCGCACAAACGGAGACGCGTCGTTTTCTGTATGAGCAAACAGTCTGAGGACGCCGCGCCCGCGAGTTCGCGCGCCTCGGGAACCTGTGATTGAAAAAAAAAGTGTCAGTCTTACCGTGACTTGTATGAGTAATTACGGGCAGACAATCGGCAGTCTCGTGTTGGGCGTGTATTAGACGATGTGTGTACAACAGGGAAGGGTAATCGGTCGGAACAGTCCCAACGCGTTAGAGATAAAACAGCGCGCTTGTGCCGTGTGTAGCGACTTCCTTTTAACCACCGCGGTGGACGTCACGAACGGGGCGGTGCGCGGTCTTTGGATTTGGGAAACGCGCAACACGTACGACGTCTTTTGCGTTGACACGGGGGTCCGTGTCTTCGGTCGGCACCGCCAAAACGCGGAACCGCCGTTTCTCGAGGCGGAGCCTCGGGGTGCGCCTTGTTGTTGTTGCTTGGTCTGCGATTGGTCGCGTTTTCAAAACGAAACTCGGCGCGCCATCCAGGGTTTGGAACCCCCACCTCGAAAAGTCGGCGTTCGCGACTCCGCACGCGACGACGCACAGTTCGCGTCGCGTCTCCTTCGTCGCGCTCTGAGACGCGCCGGCGAGCAAAACGCACGCCTCCAGCAACATCGTTTTCACGAAATCAGGTGCGTTTAGTGGGTGCGGCACCGTGGCCAGCCCGGTGGCGAACAGCACGTCCACGACGCTGACAAACGGGTGCTGCGCGGCGTCGAAACAATCAAGCGGTTCATCCAACAAAGAAGTCGTGTGAAGGGTTGTTTCCTTATCACCCCGGTTCGCGACGGCGCGAACCGAAGACGGCACGAGCCTCGCCACCCCCAACGTGTGTCTCGACTCGGGGTGGTCGTACGTAACGTACACATGTTGCACGTTTTCGTGTAGGTCGTGGCTATCGGCGACGGCGGAAAAGTCCGTCACTTCTCGCGCGGTGCGCTTGGCGCGCTTCGCCAGGTTATCAAACTCCACGCGGGCTTTGTTGGTACGCGAAAGGTGTCAGTGTTTCGTGATGTGTATTACGTAATTACGGGCGGACAATGGGCAGAGGTAATGCGCCCTTCTGGTACGAGTATGGGCAAATGTGAAGGCGGGATTTGGGAAACGCGCGGGGCCGTACCTTTTTGGCACCGATTGACATCCAATGCACTGACCGCGCGCACGGCCACGAAATCAAACGCGCACCCCGGGAACCGCGCGCGCGCCAGGATTTCCTTGCCCAGTTTGGCAAGCGTTGAGCCGTTTGAAGAGGCGACCTCGGCGGGCGCGGATTTAGGCGGCGGGGAAACGTACGACGCCGCGTGTTGGGGATGACCCTCCGGATTGATTGGCGGTGTCGGTGTTTGCGGCATCTCGAAAAACGCCCTTCCCGAATTCGCGGCCGCGCGGGTTTCGTGTGCCTCAATAGGACGCGCCGCGACGAGCATCGGGTTTTTAGAGCTGGGAAGTAACAAGCGGGGGAGACGCGGTTTGGGGAGAGCCTGTTTTGGGTCGGCTTGGTGCGTGAAACAGTGCGCGCGAAGCAGTGCGCCGAGGACGCGTGATGGCACAGATTCTAGGGAGAGGAAAAGGCGCGTTTCTTGGACGAGCAGAATTCGAAAAGGCATTTTTTCGACGAATTTGGCTTCATCAGTCTGCTTGAAGTATACCAAGTTACTTGTAGAGTCTGGTATACCAAGTTACTAGAGTCTAGTATACCTATACTACAGGGGTCGTTCCAAACGTCGTCTTCTCCCTAGAAACGCATCGAGCCCCCCGAAAGCCTCAATCGCACTGCGCGCGGTTAAGCGCTCTCCGTCTTTCGTGACTAACTCCTTTGCCCGCGCCATGGATGGGTACGCCTCGGAAACCTCATTCTTCTTCGCAATCTTTCTTTGTCCCAAAGACGCCGCTGTGTCATCGCTCGGGTCGCCGCCCGCATCTCCAAGCGCCTCACCCGCCTCACCCGCCTCACTTCTTGACATCCCGAGGTGACACCTCTCCGCGAAAAGCGCGGCGACGTCTTTCTGGTGCCCCACCGAGGTGAAATCCGTCGCCGCTTTGGTCTGGTAATTCACCTGCGGCGTCACCACGAGCTGGTTCCCCAGCCCCTGTAACACCCCGTTGTCGATCACCGCGCCGCTGCGTAACATCTCCGCGTACGTCTCGAACCCTCTGGCGTGTAGCAAGTACGCATCCGAGGCCCTTAAGTTGCACCCCGGGTTTGGGAGCCAGCAAAGCAGCTCGCCCGCGTTTTCGCACACGCAGGATTCAGGACACGTTTCAATCGCCGGGTCGTTTTCAAACCCCACCGGCCGGTACCCCAAGCGCACCATGTTCCACGGCTTCGTATCCAGGGCCTCGTCGAACTGCGCCCAGTTCCCGTCCGCCCACCCAAGATCCGGATCCGCGACGCTGTCCTGTTCCAAAACCAAAATCGTCTCAGCGCCGATTGAAATCGCGTGCGTCACCGCGTGCAGGTGCGACTGGGAGGCTTTGATCCAATGGTCGTATTGGCCCAGGCCGTTACACTCGTCAAGGGCGAATCCATCCAGTAACATGACTTTGTCTCCAAACGCCTCAGGGACGGTCATGTCGCACTCATCCGTGCATATGATGTAAATGCGATCGGCGTATTTGGAAATCCCCAGGCTCAGTACGGAATGTTTTGGGCTATCGCCTCTGTTCTCGGGGACACGCATACCCGCCGGGCAATCGAGATTTATCTCCCCCAAAGGTACACGGCCGAACGCGATTACACTGGCGCACGCACCAGCCACCACAACACACGCGGTCTGATGAGAGTAGGCGGGTAGGGGGACAGGGTCAGTCGTCTGGTCTGAAAAGGGGACGAGTCGAGGAAAGATTTGGTGGTCTTTTCCCCGGGATGAAGTGCCAAACGCGTGGGATCGACGAGCCAAGGGGGGAGACGCACCAGCGAAACCGCCGCCACCGCGCTGGGTTTGCGCACATCCCTCGCCAACGGCCTGACCAGCGGTACCGCCTCCGCACCAATAGCCGCCACCATCGCGCGCCGCCGTTTGCCGCGCGCTGGCACCGGCGGGTGTTCACAAACTCGCGACTGACCCGACCTTTTTGGGGTGTTTAGTATTCCGAGAATTACATCCCGCGCGTCACTCGCGTGGGCCGCGGGCGACGCGTCTTCTGACGCGTCTTCACGATGGCGGTCGGTGATATGTGGTGGAACGTGTTCGCCAGCAAGGCGTGTTTGTTCCTGCGCGCGCTCGGGTCGGTCATGGTCCTCATCGTGTTGTCCTTGATTGGCCTTACGTACTACACCACCGTGGTCCTGGTGTACGGCCCCCTCGCGGCGTCCGCGGAGCCTGATTCGTACGAAGGCCGGTTCGCGACGTGGGTGTTGGTGGTGTACCACGTTTTGATTCTAATGGTGCTGTGGAGCTACTTCGCGTGCGTGTTGACGGAACCCGGCAGGGTGCCTGACGGGTGGACACCGCCTGCCGAAGACGAGGAAGAGGCAGGCCACAAGTCAAATTCGGAAAAGCTTCGCAGGTTTTGCTGCAAGTGCGCGGCGTGGAAACCGGAACGGTGTCACCACTGTTCCGTGTGCGGTCGGTGTGTGTTGAAAATGGACCACCACTGCGTGTGGGTGGCGAACTGCGTTGGGGCGTACAACTACAAGTTCTTTTTATTGTTTTTGGTATACACGTTCGTCGCGACGGTTTTCGACGCCGTGGTGCTGTTGTCGAACTTCGTGGACTTTTTCAAAGACTTGCGTGCGGGTGATGCCGGGGGCGGCGGACAAAACCCGGATGGCAGTGAACGCGGCCCGCTTGATGGGATTGGCGGGACCGAATCGGGCAGCACCCAAACCCACAACGCAGGTGAGGTGGCGTGTGTTTTCGTGACCTTCGTCCTGGACGTTGCCTTCGCCGCGTCGTTGTTGGGGTTCATCATCATGCACGCGAATTTAAACCTGTCAAACATGACCACCATAGAGATGTACGAAAAGAAGAAAACCCTGCCGTGGCGGTACAACAACGGCGGGTACAAAAACTTCAAGCAGACGTTTGGGGTTTCGTGGGTGTGGTGGTTCGTGCCAGCGCACGGTGCGGATCACTTGCGGCGGTTGCTGGATAGCTCGCGGGTCTCGGGAGGGAGTTATCCGGATATGGAGCTTGATGGGTTGGACCCGAGTGACGGGCCGTCCATCGCGGGGGATTCGCCGAGAGCGTTACACAAAATGAACCTCTGCGGACCGTGCGGGTAGAGGCGGTTGTAGGTAGGCAGTTATATTTATTTTTTCTCTCGGTGGATCCAATGGGCGGACTCCCCACGCCGGTGGATTGCTTTCGCGCGCGACTAGGCCGCGCGGTTGGAAGTGCAGGTAGGTAGTACATGGTGTATTAATACATGAATAGGCTATTTGAAACACAGAGGAGGCAGGTTTGGCTCCCTTTTCAGGTCAGTGCCGCAATACGCGATTAATTTCCCTCGCATACCGTTCCTCTTTCGGCGCCGCGCTTTGTAAGTACCGGCGTTCCATTCGCAGCCTTCGTTCCGCGCAGAGTTCCAGCATCTCAAGCCTCAACGCGGGGGCGGCTTGGGCGTTGCGTTGCAACTCCGCGAGCCGTACCGTCGCGGTTTCCGTGGCGCTCGTAGTCGCCCTGACCAGCGCTGGAATCTCCGAAGTCGCATTCGCATCCGCCATGATCACCGAATTCAACACATCCCCCCGCAGCGCATCGCTCGAGTTCACCACGCTGGTTTCGGAAGACTCGAGACGTTTCGTGAACTGCGTGGCGAACCCCTTGACGCGCTTGGCGCACGCGTCACCCAGCTCCAAACCGACACCGACGCCGTCAGAACCCGTGCCAAAGGTTTCGACGGCTTCAAGGGCGCTGGTTTGTAAATAGTCCATCGCGAGAGGTGGGTTTGGCCGGGTTTTGTGGCACGTCGTTGAAGCACGGAGGGTGGACCTCGGGGACCTGTGACCGGCCTTCGATGGAACCGCACCGGCGGCGACGGAGGAGCGCGCGCGAGCGCTGTGCAGGCCGCGGGTGTTTTCTGTTTTGCAAAAGAAGTCGTGCGCCAAAAGAAGCAACACAAAAGCACGATCCACGTCATCTCGGGGACCGGACCACAGCGGAGCGCACGAGGGGCTGTCTCAACTCGGGGGCGCCATGAAAATGGAGCCCCCTACGTTCAACCTTCACGAGAAGCTCCGGGCCAGAGAGCGCGTCTCCGCACGACCCGGCGCGAACGTCCACAGGGCACGCCAGGTGTACGAATCCGTGTTTCCCAACCACACCGTGGACGCCGTTTCCGGGTTCGAGGACGTGCACGTGCACAAATTCACGGACTGCGGCCGGTACTTGATATGCTTCAGCAGGAACCAGCACGACCTTGTGGTGTTTCGGTTCAAAGGCTTCGGGTGTGCTTCGCCTGTTGAAGGCTCTGGGGCGGGCACCGCAGCGGCATCCCCAGGGACGCCACCGAGCGCAAAGGGCGATTTCACCCCAAATGATGCGGATGCAATCCCCGAACCCGGCACGTCTCGGGACAAGTATTTCGACCTGGCGTACACCACGCCGTTGACCGTGGATGCTGATCTCTTGGCCCGGGATTTCGCAGTCACGGTGCTTGACGGCGATTACCTTTTATTGGCGTCGTCCACACCCGCGGAAGCGCCGCCGCGGGACACCCCGGATGGGGGGGGGGGGCGCGGCGCCGCGGAGCAAGGAAACCGGAACCCGGGAAACGCAAACCGTGAGTCTGTCGCGAACCCGGACGCGCGGCGCGGCGGTTCGGACGAAACCCCCAGAGGTGACCGAGTTGGCACGTCCAACACCGCACTCATCACATCGGAAGAGGCTGCCTCTTCCACGGCTCGTGCGTCAGGCGCCGCGGCGGTGCGACGAGCCCGGGACGAGGCCCGGGCGGACACCGCGGCGCGGCGGGGCGCGGGTTCGCCAAACGCGGTACGCGCATTTCCCTTCCCACTCACCGCGGCCCGCCTTCCTTCCTTACCGCGTTGTGTGGCGTACGTAACATTTACCAGGACTATGAGTACGGCGGCAACTGTTAGTGAAGTACTGGTAAATGTTACGCCGACGCACTCCGTCGGACCCCTTTCCAATCCCGGGTACACGCGGCGTTACAAGACTGACCCTTTCTTTTTTGCCGCGCCAGACAACCACGCTTCCCGGTTCGCCCACAATGGACACCGTCGCGATTCACTTGGTGCGGCTTCTTGACGGCCGCGTTTGCGACCGCCGAGTTTATCGGGACGACTACGTGCGCTTAAGACGGGCCGCGGCGGTTTCCCTGCACCACGAATCAAAAGATTCTTGTTTAGTGTCAGTGCTTTCCCTGCGGTGGCAAGCGTTCCGGATGCTGCGAGTGGTGCGGCGCGGGAAAGATTGCGGGGACGATTCCGGGAACGTTGGACGCGACGCGACCGCGGCAGCCGACGGTGACATACACCACACAAACGACACAAACCTCGACACACCTCCAAACACCTCCGAACACGGCAGCGAAACAGCAGAAACAGCCGTGTTCACGGATGCGCGCTCGCCCGTGGGAAGCGCGTGCGCGCCTGACGACGACGCGCCTTTGGCGGCACAGGACAGGGCGGAGCGGGAGTGGAGGCTGGGGACTCTGGCGGATGCTGACGACGGCGCAGGGCCGACCGGTTCGGGAAGTGAAGGAACAGACACGGGATCAGGATCGGACACAAGAGCCCGGGAAGTTGGCGGGTGGAGCGACCCCGAGAACTGCATGTTCTCCGGAATCAAACAGAAACTCATGACCAGGGTGTTGCTGGAAGCGCGGCGGCGAGACGCGGTGTCTTTGGCGTCGGCGGCGGCATTACCTTCCGTGGTTTCCGCATTCCAAAACCCCGGACACGAGAACACCAACCACCACCACCACCGGGGAAAGAAACGCCCGAGGGACCCGTCGTCGTCGTACGTCCCGTCCGTGTCCGCGCCGTTGACGTTGAGTGAGACGAAGCTGCGGGAGACTTTCCAAAAAGACAACAAGGGAATCGCGAGTACCGGCGGACGCAATTTCAACGTACGCGCACCGCCGCCGCGCCCCGGTTCCTTTTCGGCGCCGCCACCGACGCGAAACGGAAACACGCACCGCGCCTTCACCAGCGCCTTCTTTAGCAGGTACTTCGCCTACGCCGAGTGGATGGTGCTGTGGCACGTCCAACTGCTAGCAGACGACCGCGCGCTGCTTCGGTTCGGCACGGCGGAGGACGTGTTGGCGTGGGGCACGCGGCGGAGCCGCGCCGAGTTCGGCGCGCACCCGGGAAGCGAACGGTGTCCTGAAACCGTCATGACGTGCGTGATGCGGTGGAGCACGGGCGAGGTGGTGCGTTTGGGTGATGCGTTTGGTTATGGGGGTGGGCTGCTTGGAGTCGCGCCGGAGGAAGAGGTACCGTGTGGGGTTGGTGGGTCATGGCACGACGGATCCAACCACCGCGACGGAAATATCACCAACGAACGCGACGTCGCGTTTCCCGAAACCGGCGTCCCAGGCGAGCCGAGCGCGCCGCAGGCGGAGGGGTCCACGTGGAAACGGCTCGCGTCCGGGACAGGCGGCGTGGGCGGGCCGAGTTGGGCCCAACACCCGGGCGGTTCGGTTGGTGCCGCCGACGTGACTAACGTAGGTACCATAGGTGGAGGCGTGACCATGGGTACCGACCCTGCTTCGCCGATCGCAAAGGCATCGCAGCAGCGGCACAACCGAATGCTGACTCGCATGGGCATCGGCTCTGGGTTCGTTTGGCCGTCGCGCCCCACGAGCGAGGGGCACTGGAACCCGAGCCCGTATTTTGACCGCCGGAATTTCCGGTACGACCAGCGAAGCGCCGGGCCGGATGAACGCCCGCGGCCGGCGCAAAGCGAGGTTTCGTTGAAGTTCACCACGCACTCGCGGTTGGTCCGGGCGGTGGAAAGAAGAGTCCGGAGGGGAGATTTGGCCAGTAAAGACGACGGAGTTGTTCAGGGTGACAACGTTGGGGGAGACCAAAGGGGGACGGAAACACAACAAGACCACGACCACGAAACGAGTTTGCCGAAGGAACAAGAACAACGGGACCGTGGTTTGGGGAACTCCTCCCCGCACACCACAATTCGCGCCGCGCGGTTCACGTTCCCCCCGTCCCTCGCCGCCGCGCAAATCACGCACGCGCGGGTAAAGCGAACGGTCACGCACGTGTTCCACCCGATTTACCCGTTCGCGATTTCCCTATCACAAGCATTCATGCAACCTCAGGTGGTTTCCTTTCACTTCCGGTGGGGAAGGTAGGCGGGGTTTAGGGTACGTGGGTAAAATACGGAGCCTTGTATGATATACCCCCGAGATGTTGGATGAAAACACTTTTCACTCATGTGGGTACTGTATCTGTGTTTTTTAACATCATCGATCCGCGCTCGGTGCCTTTTCTTCACCAAACCAAACCCACTGTTTACCACTTATTGCCGAACGAAAACGCGGGCGGGTTTTGGTTTTGAGGAATCTCACCGCCGTTCCACTCGGGCATGTCCGTTTGCAAATCGAAACTCCCTACGCTGTCGCTTGAACGGAGCGCGCCCAGTTCCGTCAGGTTCAACGCGAAGCGCAGCCGTCCGGAAGGGGGTTCCCAGTCGTCGTCGTCGGGAACCGCGTCGCGTCGAGTGGCGAACGCGGAGGGTATTGGAAAACCTTGCGGCGGCGGAGGCGCCGGGGGCGGCTGATGCATGGAGGACTGATGCATCGGGGGCGGCTGATGCATCGCGGGCGGCGCCGTCATCGTCCGCGGCGTCATCTGCCGCGGCGGCGCTTGCGTCGTGGATTGCGCGAACACGACTAAGTTCTGGGGCATCATCTGCGTGGGCATCATCTGGTTGGGCATCATCGAAGGTTGGCCATACTGCAGCTGGCTATACTGCGGCACTCGGCCGAACGATTCCGGCGCCCCGGACACCCCCAAGGGAACCCCAAAACTCGGATACGCCCCCATTTGCGTCTGCGCCGCGAACGCCGCGTTCTGTTTCTCCAGATCCTTCTTCGCCGCTTTGCTCGCTTTCTTTTTTGCTTTTTTCTTTTTTTGGAAAAGAAAAGTGTCGTCAGTATTGTATGGGCAAACAGTGTGCCTGGATTTGGGAAATGCACAACGTACCTTGTCGCTATCGATTTGTTGTTTCGACAAAACCCTCGCCGCTTTCGGCACAAACGCGGCCGCGCCCACGTTCACGCCTAAAGCTTCCTCTTGTTTTTTATCGTCGCTCTCCACCGGGAGTTTCGCCAAAACGCGCTTCCGCGCCATCACGGATTCGAACCCGGGCGGTTCGGCTGCGATTGGTAAAAGAAAAGGTCAGTTTTCCCGTGACTTGTGTGAGTAAACGTGGAGGCGAAATTCGGGCCAAACAGTCGGGCGTACTCGGGCCGAACAGTGCGTTTGTGCCGTGTGTAGTAAACTTCCTTTTAACGACCGCGGTGGACGTCGTCAGTCAAAGAGGAGCAGTAAACCGTGGCCGTTGGATTTGGGAAACGCGCAACACGTACGTTCCGCGAACCACCGACACCGGTCTCGCGAGTTTCCGAAACCCTCGCGGTGGCTGTGCGTTAAAACCCCGTGCCAGTCCGTGCCCGGCCGGCCGGCCATGGTTCGCGCGTCACCCAAAACCACGCACGACCGCTTGGACCTGGAAATCGCGACGTTTATCCGCCGCGAATCTGCGATTGTGAACGAAAAGTGTCAGTCGTGTATGGGCAAACAGTCGTCTATGATTTGGGAAACGCGCAATACGTACCCGCCACGAACCCAACCGCGCGCCGGTCGTTCGCGCGCACCGTGCTTATCAACACGAAATCGAACTCGCTGCCTGGATTGTAAAAAAGAAAAGAAAGTGTCAGTCGGTCGTGATGTGTATTACGTGGACAGTCAGAGGTAATAACCGTCCCTTCGGAAAGGACGAGTATGGGCAATCAGTCGTGTCTTAACGTGTTCAACGGGAAAGCCCCGCACCTTGACACGCGTCCACGGTGAGGCAATCCACTTTCAGGGAACTCGGCATCGCGTCCATCAAGCACAGGTACTGGCCTTTGTAAAAGGTCAACGCCGCTATCGTGGCTTTTTCGCCGTGGCGTTCTCGCAGCCGCCTAGCGGCCGCCACGACCGCGACCACCTCCAAACGGTTGACGTAGGACTTGCCCCCCTCGCCTTGTTGCTCCGCGCCGTTTACTTGGACCCAGACCATGGCGCGCGTCGAGACGTGGCTTGATGCCAGATTGCAGTTCGCCTGAAGGTTCTTGGGAGGAGGGATGTTTTTACTCCCGACGCTTTCGGTTTCGTTTGTTTCGGTAACGGAAAGGTTTTCGGTGAAAGTTTCCGCGGCGTCGGAAACCGAAACCGACGACACGTCTCCAACCTCCTTTTCCAAATCCTCCTTTTCCCTCAGCTTCAAAAAGTACCCCACCCGCTCCGTCGCAATTGACGGCGCGGTCGTTAACGTGCCGCCGTAGAACAGGTTGGAAATCAGGGCGCAGATTTCGGGGTGCATGCGGTACTGCTCGGTCAAACGGTGACAAGCGGTTGTTGGTTTTTCGGTGGCGTAATTTTCAGAAACTGAAACCGAAACCTTCTCGCTCCCGAGCACGCACCGCTCCAGCGCGCTCCGGTCGTGTCCCGTGTTTTGTAAATCCCGCGGGTTTATCAGGGAACAGGGGGGGAGCTGGTGGTGGTCTCCAAGGAGCACCACGTTTTCCGGCCGCAAATTAAGCAACAGGGCGGTTGAGGATTCGGGGGTACACCCGCACTCGTCCACGATCACGGTGTGCACTACTAACGGATTCCCAGAAGCGTGTTCCTCCCACTCCCGTAGCAGCCGGGAGACAGATGCTATTGTGCACAGAATCAGCCTGCAGCCCATCATGAGCTCGCCCTTCACCGCGTTCGCCGCCGCCATCGCGGCCGGGCTTTGGAAACCACCGGGGGAACTGGCGGCGAGCGCTCTTACCTTGGGGTGCGCTTCGGTTTTCGCGTCTAAAAGGTATTTCCGCGCCGTCGCGCCTGGAGATAAATAAAGAAAGTGTCAGTCTTGTATTGGCAAACAGTAGTTGGATTTGGGAAATGCAAGACGTACCTATTCGCCCGGGCGCGCCCACTACCAAAATCTCGCTCGAGCACGTCTCGAGCTTCTGCGCGATTGATTCAATCGCGACGTTACGACTACACGTCACCAATACCCTTTGACCAGGCGGTACTCTTTGCGTGATGACGTGGTAAATCGTGGTGCTCTTCCCGGTACCAGGCGGGCCTTGGATCTTTTCGAGCGCCCACTTAAGCGCGCACACCGCGGCGCGCTGCGACGCGTTCGCGCCGACGCCCTTCCTGGTTTTTGGTTGAGTCACTCTCGAGTCATCGGGTGTTTCCTTTTCCAGTAAATCATCATCTGAATCGTGGGCGCAGTTAGCATCCTTCGCATCAGCACCGGCGATAACAGCATCAACACCGGGAGCAACAGCGTGGACGTCCGTGCCGTTTGGGTTTTTGATTTCGTGTTGTGTCACCCGTGTCACGACGCTCGCGCCGAGTCCAACTTTTCCGCGAGACGTTTTGTCCTTTTTCGTCGTCCCAACACTGTGTTTCACCGCGCCTCGCGACGCCGCGATTAGCGCGAAGTCCTCTTCCGGAAGCGGGGGTGGGTGCCAGTTCCCCAAAACCGCCGTGTTCGGTGATAACATCGCCCTCAACGCGGGGGACGCGGCGTCGCCGTTGTTGTCGCGGAGACTCAGCTCTCGCAAAGCGCTCAACTCCGCCACGAACGCCCCGACGTACCCGAAGCTCCGTATCGGGCCCACGAAAGGCCCGGCGAGCTTGGGCTTTAGGGTCAGCACGCACGGGGTTTTATCACCAGTGCCCGTGTTAACAACACCGCCCTGGGTCTGTTGAACCACCACGTGCAGTCGGCGGTCAATCAGGAGTAAATGATGAACCAAAGAAGCGTCCCCGTCCCCCGCCGTGTCCCCACCGACTCGTAACCCGCCACCAGCACTCGGCGTGGCTTTTAAACCCGGACCCCGCGGGCCTTCCTGGATCAGGTACCAGAACTCCGCCAGTAAGTTGTTCGCGATGAGCTCGCAGAAGTGCTGCGGGGATTCGAACACCAAAGGCACGGGGACCAACACCCGCGGGGTGGGGTGCAGGAACGGCATCAGCGCAGCTTCTTTTTCCGCCGCGCTTTGCGCCGCGTAACTGTTGGGGGAAACGCCAGAAACATCACGCCCCCCCCCAGCGTTCGGGTAGCCGCGACCACCTCCTCGGCCTCCGCGCCCCGACCCGTCGAACCGCCCCATCATGGCGCGCGGGACACCTGTGGATCGCGATGGGCACTTTGGAATTAATAGGATGAAACGAAAAAGTGGCTGCCAGTCTGCAGCGAGTGAAAGGAGGTGCCCATTTTATCACCAAAAACTAGTCTACTCCAGTGCGACGCGTGGCGCGTGTTCTTCCCCGTCCGACGCCCCCCAACCGGTTTTAACCAACTCCCTCCTCCCCACTATACCCACCCCGAATCCGTTTTTGGGCGGATCAGGCGGCGGCGGGGGTCCATCAGCGTACCCCACGGCTTCTAGCCACCAATCAGGGTAACCGACACTCAGACCCGGTTCACTTTTTCCGTCGTTTGCCGAAACAAACCCATCCGCGTACTTCGCCATCAGCGAGTCGCCTAATTTCCACCAATGTTCCGTGACAAGTCGCGCGTGCTGCTCGGTGAGTCTGGTGATCATCGCGGTTTGAGAGGTGGATACGGTTTCAAAGGTGGAAGCACCTTCCGTTTCAAAGGTTTCACCGCCTTTCGTTTCATTTGTGTCACCGCCGCCTTTGGTTAGGCCCAGTTTACGGTGCGCGTACCCGTCCGGGGTACGGCCTGAAAACCCGTCGTTTCCGTCGGTGTCTCCGTCAACGCCGAGGTGTGTACTTCCAATGTTACGGCCCTCGTCACCAACCGTACCCAACAGAAACAGCCGTTCCATTTCTTTCAAAACCCCCTCGCCTTTCCGTTCCCACTCCATCTGCGCCTCCCGAATATCCCCAATCGCCAAGTCGAACCGCATTCCCCTCGCCAGGTTCATCACGAACCGGTGCGCCCACCAGGTTGATGTGCGGTCCACCACCGTGGCGTTTCCCACGGTGAGCCCGTGAAAAAGCGAGCTAACCCCGCACGGCGTGGGGAGGAACACCGTGCCGTGCGCCGCGTGCATTCCGATCCACATCACGCCTCCGATTTCGGATGGCAACCAACCCCGGCTTTGTGTGACGTGCGTGTACGTGGTGCGGTGCAACGCTATTGAGCGCTCCCAGGCACCCCACTTTGGTTTTGGTTTTGTTGGATCCTTTTTTTCCATCTCACGCGAATTGGTTGTACCGCGTGCTTGTGAATCTCGTGTACCGTTTATAGCCGCGGCCGCCGTGAACCGGTCAGGCACGCCGAACGGCCCGCCCGCTGACCCTTTCGATAGGTCATAATCAGTTCCTTGGTACCAGTCCCGGTGCCATTTAAACACGTCGGCGAGTGTGACTTTCTTAGCGGGTTTTACGGAGAAAGGGTACGGCGCGTCGAGGCGCAAATCGTCGTACTCAGGGGACAGGTTCGCGTCCGTCCATTCCCGGTTCACCAGCCGGAACCCGCCCCAGACCCTGATTGTGAACAGAAAAGTGTCAGTCTTTTGGGCCGAGTGTATTACGTAAACAGTCACCCGTAATCGGGCCGAACAGTCACTTGGATTTGGAGCTGGGAAATACGCACCGCCGTCCGCTGTAGAACTTGTGCGCATACTCACCCGCGCTGAAGGCTTTGGTGAAATCAAACGGCGTTGTTTTCGAAGCGTCGTGGTCCTTCGAGTTTTAAAGAAAAGTGTCAGTTTTGTATGGTCAAACAGTCGGCGGGATTTGGGAAATAAAATTACTTACCTTCGCTTGGGGGTCCCACAACCCGTGTTTCACCGCGACGTCCAGTAAGTTAGGGCTGGCTAAAAAGTTATCCGTGTCCTCAAGGTCCACTTCGCGGATGGTGAACATGTTCATCACCACGGTGACGTGGTCGTGCGGGACTCTTTTCGCGACCCACACTGCGGCGTTCGTTTCGGGGTACGGCACGAAGTGCATGACCCACCCTTCCGTGGTGTCGCCAATCAAAAGCGTTTCCGACCCTCCCTCGAAGCTCCCTGAGGCGCCATAAAACCCAAACTGAAACGCCAACGATCCCATCAACAAAACCGCGCAACGCGCGGTGGCGCACCGCTCCATTGCGATTCGGGATAGCTCGTTGACGCAAAACAAAGCGTCGCCTCCGTTTCCAATCGAACTCGCCACGAACCGCCCACTACACGTGCTCTCCCCAATCCCGAGCTGCTTTTCGTTAAGTACCCCGTAGTTGCCTTCGTGGTACCCGAAGGTGTGGTTTATTTGCGGTATGAACCCGATTGGTTTGGTGGGCTTGGCGTCGGGCGGGACGCTTCGCCCCGGTTCGTACGTCGTGCCTCTTTCCATTCCCACGAACCGTGGGTTGTCCTCCAGATCCGGCCAAACAGGGCGTCTCGCGCCGGGCAAGTGATCTCGGGCCGGTACAAACGAAAGCCGCGCATCCGGGTTCCCCTCGCCGTCGTCGCTATGACTCACAATCACCGAGCCGTCGTGCGAGGCGCCGGCGCCAACCAGAAACGTGCTGCACGCGTGCGCGAGGTTTGGGAAAGAAACACACGCGAAAACCAACGCGAAAAGGACACCACGTCTCATCGTCTTTGCCCGTGACACGACCGTGACCCGGACGTGTTTGCGTGAAACGTGGGTTCGCGCTGGAAGACCGCGGGGTGTGGAGAAGGAACAACCGTCGCGAAAGTCTGTCATCGGCAACGGCACGAACGCGCACCACGCACGCGTGCCTCACAGTGAGACGTCACCGCCCCGCCAGGTGGTTTTTGGGTTGGACACGCAGTTCAACTTTAGAAGAAAAACTTCTTCAGGCCGCCGAGAAAGTTCTCCGCAGAATCGTCGCGCGCGCGCGCGCCCGCCAAATCCGCTAAACCCCTTCGCTCTACGTGTTTGCCCCAGCAGAAAATGTCCACCGATCCGTGGCACCAAAGACAAACGAACCCCCAAAACCCGGTGGTGTTCTTCGACGTCACAATCGGCGGCGCCGCGGTGGGCAGGGTCACGATGGAGCTCTGGGCGGACGTCTGCCCTAAAACCGCCGAGAACTTCCGCAAGTTCTGCACGGGCGAACATAAAAACCAACGTGACCTCACCCCGATGGGGTACAAAAACACCACGTTCCACCGCATCATAAAGGACTTCATGATCCAGGGTGGGGATTTCCTGAAAGGCGACGGCACGGGGTGCGTCTCGACGTACGGCACCAAGTTTCCAGATGAAAACTTCGTTGGGAAACACACGGGTACGTGTTGCGCGTTTCCCAAATCCAGGCACGCTGTTTACGGACCCTCTTTGAGTACACCACGGGTAACAATTACTGGCAACTGTACAACTACACACCGCACAAACGCACTGTTTTATCTCCCAGCTGGTGACTGTTTGTGCATACATCGCCCAATACAGCACACCCGTACCTCAAGTTACGAACTGCGTCGAAAGTCTGACCCTTTCTTTTATTCATCTCAGGCGCCGGTTTGTTATCCATGGCCAATTCGGGGCCCGACTCGAACGGGTGTCAGTTTTTCCTCACCTGCGCGCCAACCGAGTGGCTGGATGACAAGCACGTGGTGTTCGGCCGAGTGCTGGGGGACGGCTTGTTGACGCTTCGGAAAATCGAAAACGTGCAGTGCGGCGCGAACAACAAACCGCGCGCGATTTGTGCAATCGCGGAGTGCGGGGAGATGTAGGAGAGACTTACATATTAGTTAGTGTTTAAAGGATTGGAATGAACTTCGTGGTGCATGATGAGTTTACTGGGACTCTGGGAGAGATTGCATGAACTTGGTAGAGCCGTCCGAGTTTTAGACAGATTGCGCGCGCTTGGTATTTCCATTTTCAGGGAGAGATTGAATGAACTCGGTTCATCACGTTAAACTCTAGTTTACTTAGCCCTCCCATCAGTTCCCGTCCCAGGCCTGCTTCCAGGAGACGTTCCGCCGGTGCTTGGCCGCGACCCAAATTCGTCGGCACCCGCCGGGGCGTGCCGGCTATGCGGCCCGCTCGCCGGCTTTTCTTTTTCGGATGCACCCGCGCCGTTTTGACCGTTCGCGCCTTGGACCGCCCCGCTGTCCGGCCGACTCGCGCCCGCGCCGGTACCCCGTCTCGATTGCGGTCGGCTTCCGGTTTCCAATGAGCTACCCTTACCGTCCGACCCGGAGACTGATGTTACGTGCTGCGCGTCGTTTTCTTTCTCCGCGTGCGTTTCGCGTTCGTCGTCATCCGGCTTTCCTCGATACCCGTCGTGGACGTCGCCTCGTTTACCTCGATAGCCACCATCATCATCATCGTCATCATCGCCGCCGTCCGGTTTTTGTCGGTTCCCTCCCATGCGGTACGCACTTTGCGGCCTACTTTCCGGGGCGTACCGTATCGGCGGCGGTTCCATCGTGCTTAACCGCGGCGGCCCGCCCATTTCGGAAAGAATCATGTTCGCCACCGACCCGAACCCGCCCATGAGTTGCGCGTCTTTTTCGGCGAGTTTGCTCCGTAAACCCGCGATTTCCCGAGCGCACCGGCGGGACACTTCAAGCATCTCGTTGTTGCTCGCGATCGCGTTGGCTTCGCTTTTCTCCACCCTTAACGTTAGGGATATCCGTTCGTTGGTTAAGTCCTTGTGGTCGCTTTCCCGCTCCCGGTACGCCACGCGAAGGTCGGAAACCGTGTCCCGCAAAATGGAAAGCTCCTCCCAATCCGGGCCGCTTTGGAGGACGGAATTCGCGTCCTGTACCCGCGACGCGAGCGCCTCGGCTTCCGCTAACCGCCGCTGGTCAACCGCGGCTTGTTCCAGCAAACCCTCCAGCCGCGAAATAACCCCCTCCTGCATTTCAATCGTGGCGCGGCACTTCCCGACCCGCGCGGCTTCCTTTTCGCACTTTTGCAAATACCGGCTCATCTCCGCGTGCGCGTCCTGAAGCTCGAGGTGCCGGCCTTTCAACTGCGATTGTTACACGAAAAGTGGTTAACGTCTTGTATTGGCAAACAGTGTCGGGATTTGGGAAAAGCCCAATACGCACCTGCTCCGCCCCAGCCTGGCTTTCGTGAAGGTTCTTCAACCGGTGAATCAGCTCCGCGTTCCGGCGTTTCTCCTGGCCGTAACGCGACGCGAGCTGCCCAAGACGCTCCTGATTGTAAAAAAAGAAAGTGTCAGTCTCGTATGGGCAATCGCAGAGGCGGAATGTGGTGGATGGGAAAGGCCCTTACCTTCGCCTCCATCACGTCCGAAATGTTCCCCAAACCAAGCTGCTCGAGTCCCGCGGCGGGATCCGCGTTGCGCTCTTCGTGAAGCAACCGTCGCAGTTCCTGGTTGTCGCTCTCCAGCCGTTGCTTCGACGAAACCGCCTCGTCGCACTTGTAGGTTAAGCTCTGTGTGCGTTTCCTTTCCCGGTCAAGCAACACGATGGCTTCATCAAGCGCCTGTTGTTTGTCGATCATATCCGTCGCCATCGCACTGAGCATCCACGCGCCCTCCCCGCCAACCCCCAACCCGCCGCCGCCGTCGAACCCGGCAGCGACTTCCTTTTCGCGCTGCGATTGGGAAAGAAAAGTGTCAGTTGCGAGTCGGCGAGTGTGGGTGTACTTCGTAATGTGTATGAGTAAACAGTCAGGCGTACTCGGGCCGAACAGTGCACTTGTGGTGTATGTAGTAACTTCCTTTTGATGAGTAGTGTACTCACAGAGGGACCGTAAACAGTGTGCCGCCTGATTTGGGAAATGCAATACATACCTGTCGCAACAGCGTTTCCCGCGGCCACGCCCGCACGGTGAGAGATATTTTCCCCACCTCGTCCCCCCGGTTCGGCCCGCCAGCGGCGGTGCCTCCGCCGCATATCAACGGCACGTGGTTTAACTCCGTGGCTCGTCCTCCTGTTCCTAAATCGCCAATCGGTATCACCGCCCGCGCGATCATACCGGCGCTTACGATGGGTAAAAGAAAGTGTCAGTAGTGTGCATTGCGATGTATGGACAAACAGTCACCAGCTGAGAGATAAAACAGGGAGGCCGGGATTTGGGAAACGCAACACGTACCTGTTCATCAGCTCCACCACGATCCCGGCGCCGATTTGAATCGCACTCCGTTGGGCGTAGAAACACGCTCTGTGCCCTGACGGCCAAAGCGGGGGCCCGCCAAGCGTGCTTCCCTGCAGAACAGGCACCATGTCCCTGGCTTTGAACTCTCCGTTGAGCTTGACAATTTGGTTCACCACGTCGGTTTCACTCGCCGCGTCGGCGCGGCGGTAGAGGTCAATCTTTTTCCCCCCGGGCGCCGCTCGAGCGGCGGCGCTGTCTTTGGTGACCGACCACACCGCGACCACGGGCCCGGCGAACCCAGACCCGGAGTCTCCCGTGATCCCCGTTACGGACGCCTCCACCCTCGTGTAATCCGCGTTGTGTTTCAAAAAATCGAGCTCCCTTTGCGGGGCGTGGGGAATCACCACGGTTACGTTCAACACCGCGCCGTCCCCTAAATCCAGCGCCATTGAGTAGTGCCGTCCAACCTCAAGCGACTTAAGAGGCACCGCGGCTTTCGCCATGAGCTTGTTCGTGTCGTGGTTCACCACGGCTAGCAAAACTTTTTCCCGGTCCAGCTCGTGCTCGCCAACCTCCACGGACACGACCTCGTCCCAAATCGGCTCGCTCGATTTGGGCACCGCCCGCGTCGCCGCCCGGCTCGGCAACCGCGCCGCCGCTTCCCGCATCGTCTGAGATAAATAAAAGAAAGTGTCAGTCTTGTATTGGCAAACAGTCGGAGGGATTTGGGAAATGCAATACGTACCTTCGCCGCCACGAAAGCCGCCGGCGCCGTGTTGTCCCCGCCACTCAGCCCGGTGGCGCCGTGCACTAAAACAGAGACTCGCAACGTTTTGCCCGCGCCTTTCCCGTCTCTTGTCGCCACCGACCCGCCAGACCCGGAATCCGTGTCAAGCATGGTGACTTGCAGTGATACTTGCGAAGGCGCGCGTCCCTCGGGGTGCTCCAACGAAACCGTGATGGACACCGCCTCGCCCCTCGCCAACCGAGTCACCGTGTTCCCGAAAAACTCAACATAACCCGTACCAATCAACACGTCCTGGCCCATCACGCTGTGCCCCGCGGACCGCGCGCCGTACAGCTGTAGCACCAGCGCTGGGGGGCCGTCCCCTAAAGCCACGCCTTCCCCGTCCCCGCCTGTCCCGAATCCGGGCCAGTCCTTGTACGATAAAAGCCGAAAGCGTCAGTCTTTCGGGCCGCGTGTATATCCGGGATTGGACAGGGTACCGTAGTGGTGTGACTTTACGACTATACTACGTAACGTAACACAGTAACAGGTATGTACGGTACAGTAAAGTGGTACAGCACAACGTCCATCAGGGGCAGTAATCAGGGAGGCGGAACGCGGTTATTGGGAAAGTTCCTTACCTTTCCATCAAGCAAATCCTCCACCGCGGTCGGGTGTAACTCTCGAGCGTTGTTCACCCTCGGAACGGACATGATGAACGCTTTGTTTTGAAACTCAGGCGCGCTCGTTACCTCGGTGGTTTCCGTACGCGCGTACGTGCCTTTTTCAGTACGGCGAATCGCGAGGTCGTCCCCGTACGTCACGTCACGCGGCTTGCTGTCCCGGGACTTCAGGGTCTGCGAATTGTTTCGATTTCGATTTCGACGCGAGGGGATGGTGAGATTGGTGGGACCGACGTGTCAGGCAAGTGTCAAACGTTTGTGTCGAGTGAGGCGTGATGCCGCGCTGGCGCTATCCGCGCGTCCCACCGGCCATACCACTCATGAAGTAGAGTCATACAGGTACGCCTCGTTCGCGTCGCGAACCCCGAAAACGCCGTTTTCTCGGAAAACTCTTTCATGCGAAAGCCACGACGCAAGGGAAGGCCTCCTGCGACAACGCGCGTACCTGAAGCGTGAGGAAATACGGCAACGCCTGGTTCACGCGGACTCCCGTGACCAAACATCGCAGCTGCACGGGCGGCGCCATGGGGCCTCGTGCGACGCGCGCGCGATGCGTGTGGTGAAGCAACGGTGAAGCCTTTCTTTTGACCGTTCCTTTCGTTGACCGGGACGCGGCAAGTTTAAGCTAATTTAGAATTGCAGGTCTAGTCTACGGCGTCCCGGGCTAGGTGTGGTTCGCTCGCTCCCCCTCTCCTCTCGTTTCCCGCTCAGTACCGCTCCTTCGCCACGGTTAAGCCCATTTTGTTCAGTTCGGTTTCGTACTGCGCGTTATCCGCCGCAACGAGCGCGCGCATCTTCTCGCGTCTCACCGAATGCACCTCTTGTCTCGCCGCGTCGAGCTCCTCACGTTGCGCCTCCATCTCCCTCGCACCTATCGTGGCGCCGCCGGTTTGTTGGTACGCCTTTTCGTGCCACTCCGTGACCTGCGCCGTGGCGCGTATGGTGCGTAACATGGTTTGGTTTCGCGCATCCAGCTCGGTGGCGCGAACGAACTTTTGCACGTTCGCGTCGGGGCGCACCATTGCTGCTGACGAGATTCTTGACTTCTTCGCGGGGTACGAGCCTCTGGTCCGCGTCCCGGGTACGATTCCACGACTGAGTTCCAGGTGTTATGACGTACGCGACCACAGCTGCGCTGGCAAAGGAACGCTCCGGAGACGGCGGGTACCGCGGGGACGTGTGCGAGACGGGGTGTGGCGCGCGTTCCCCCGTTTGCACGCACTTGAGTAGACTCCGTCCTTTTTTTCGACGCCGGGGCACGACGCTGACGAGGAAAAAAATCGCAAGAAATATCACGACACCGGGCGTGGCTTCCGCGAAAGCGACGCGCGCGGGTGGGTGTGTCGTGCGGAGTCGGGAGGGTCACGCGATGTCCCTCTCCATCGCCACAGAATTCCTCTCCGACAGGTGCGTGCGCGTCTCGTGGTGTCACCACCGCGTCACAAATCGGTTGGTTTCCCGACCAGGCTTTTCTTGGATGCACACGGAAGCACTTTCCATCTCGCCGCGTGACTTCGCGGCGTCCCAAGAGTCACCGCGTGTTCGTCTCGGTGCCGAAGTCTCGCGTTCGACGGGTTTCAACCCGGTGAACACGTCAACCCTAAACCAACCGAAGGTTTGTGCCAAACAGTCGCACAAATTCCACCTGACCGTCACGCCTCCCACGTCCCACCCCATCACCCGTGTCGTGATCCATCCATCCACTGTTTCTCCGCGCCTCGGCAAATCTTTTTCCGTCCCAATCGTTTCCAGGCAAGGCTGGGACGCGGTGCAACGCCTCGTGAACCTAGACCCCGACCACGGAGGGAAGGCGCAACGTAACGACTCACGGGCACAATTGGTGCGCATGAACCTCGCCGCGCTTGTGGTGCCTTGCGTGATTTCGTGCGTGTGCGTGTTAGTCGGTTTGATGACGCTTAACGAGTACTGTCTTTTCGCGGGCGACGGCGACGGCGACGCTTCCGCGGCGTTTGCAGAAAGCGTCCCACACTCGCCTCAAAAAAGGTGTTTCCGCCACGGCGACCAGGAGGGCTTGGCCAGTACCGTGTCACGATTTGATTTCGCGCACGAAACTCGCATTCTGAGTTACGCGAAAATAGCCGCCGTTTCGTTCTACGCCGCGTCCCTTTTACCCACGGCGATGAGTGTCGCGTTTCCCGGCGGTAAGGTCGGGCCTTTAAAAAAAAGCCTCGCCCTGTATCACATCCTGATTTGCGTCTGGAGCGTTTTTTACTACACCCTGGATTTCTTCGAGTTCGTCCCCCTGGTAAGGAGCGACCGGGACGGCCAGCTCGAGTACAGCGCAGTCCGGGTAAGTATTTCCCATTAACCATATTCCGCCGACTGGTTGCCCATACGAGACTGACATTTCTTTTTACAATCTCAGGTCCTCGCGGTGTGGCCGGTGACGAGGTACGGCGGGTTGGGGTTTCCCGAATCGCCTCGGCGCGCGTCGTTCCCGATTAGAAAGGCCGTATCTACGTAACACAAGACGTCTCGGCCACACACGACGTTAACCCCTTTCATCGAAACAACCTCAGCACGTTGATGATTTCGAAAATCGCCGTGCTTTCCATGATGACGCGGCGGCCAAAAAACATTTTTATCGACGACTCGAACAAAGAGACCCGGGTTGAGGACGGCGACGACACCGTGGTCAGCCCGTCCCGGTTGATTCCGTTCGTGAGCACGTTCAACCGGCTGCTCAACGCGAGGACGGCGCGGGACGAGCTCATGAGCACGAGCTGGGACGTGTGGGGTGTGTCGCTTGTTAACAACCTGATGCTCCTGGCGGGGGCGTTCGGGTTGTTAGCGGACCGGTACGAAGTGAGGGTCGTGTCCATGGGAATTTCCTGCTCGCTGTTCGTGGTGATAATGTTCGGCTTCCAATCCCTGTTCCAACAAGTTATTGAAAGAGTCCAGCACCCGGAGGACGCGCACACGCTGAAGATGCTGGAAAGGGCGACGTATGGGACGTGGACGTTGTTTCCCGTTATCCAGCTGTTACGCGAGTGGAGAGTGATCAACACCGTGACGCAGTTCCTCCTGATGACCGCCGCGGACATAGTGGCGAAGATGACGTACAGCACGATGCTGGTATTTTCCAACTTTTGGCTCATCAACTCAGCGGACGGTTTGATGAGGCTTGACGAGCGACTGTTCACCGACGCCCTGGAGGTTTCCAAGTACTCCCAATTAGCAGCGCGGACGCTGCAGAAGGCGAAAATAGAAGCCGAGAGCGTTTCGCAGTTGCACCGCGCGTTCGTGGCGAACATCTCGCACGAACTGCGCACGCCCCTGAATTCGATAATCGCCTTCAACTCGTTACTCATGGAGGACGAAACCCTAACCGAAGCGCAGCGCGAGTTCGTGTCAAGCGCGATTGTTTCCGCGGAGGCGCTTCTCGGCATTATTGGTGCGTATTGGGCCTTTCACCAAATCCCGCCTCCCTGTTTGCCCATACACGACTGAATAAATCCTCCACATTCACAGGTCAAATTCTCGATTTCGCGAAACTGGAAAGCGGCAGCGAAACGCACCAGACCCTTGTGCTGGAGAACTTCGCGCTTGACGAGATGATGAACGAGCTCGTGGATATCGTGGGCCACCAAGCCTCGCGGAACCAGGTGGAGATGATTCTGGACGTTTGCCCTTCGCTTTGCGGGGTGGTGGTGCGCGGTGATAAATTTCGACTCCGGTGCGTATTTCCCACTGAACACCTTCCGCCTCTGCGATTGCCCATACTCGTCTTGCGAAGGGACGGTTATTACCTCTGCCCTGACTGCTTACTCATACACATCACGAGAGGCTGACACTCTCTTGTTAATCGTACCAGGCAAGCCCTGATCAACGTCGTGAACAACTCGCTGAAGTACACGAGGGAGGGGGGGGAGGTTGTTATCAGGGTGGACCGAATTCCAGGGAGCGACATGGTGTTGGGTGGTGTTGACGGAAATGTGCGTCTTGGTGGCAACGGCAACACGTCACGCCAAAACAACGCCTCGCCGTCGCACCCGAAACGCGCAGATTCCGGATCCTGGCTGGTGTTAGCGGGAACGTCGCCTGGGGAGGAGACGGAGGTTGGCATGGGTAACGCTCCGGCGACGCGTCGTGCTCGTACGCGGCGGACGACAACCGCGATTGAGGAGACAACCGCAACCGGGACAACCACCCCAGGCCCCGACCTGCGCTGGATCCGCATGGAAGTCATCGATACCGGCATCGGGATCGCCAAGGATAAACTGGAGGTCGTGTTCAAGCCGTTCGGACAGGTACGTATTGTATTTCGCAAATCCCAAGAGTGTTTTCCCATACAAGACTGACACTTTCTTTTATTTATCTCAGGCGTCGACTTCCTCGACGCGCGAGTACGGCGGCACGGGTTTGGGTTTGGCGATCACGAAGAACATAATGGCCAGTTTACGCGGACACGTTTCGTGCGCGTCCGTTCCGGGAGTCGGCACCACGATGACCCTGGACGTACCCCTTGAGATGACACCTTTCGTTGAGTTGGCCGGCCTAAACGGCGCCAACGCCGGCGGCGGTCGGTTTCCGAACTCCTCGCAAAAGCACGCGCAGCACTCGCCCGTGGTTTTCGATTTACCGGCCACCGCGGAGATTCTCACCGTGGTTGGTAAGAAAAGCTTGGGCGACGCTATCGGGCGGCTCGCGCTCGCGGGAGACGCGACGCACACGCACTTGTTACTAGCGCGTCGGTTCCCGCACACGGAAACGCAACAAGTGGTGTGGGCAGCGGAAGTCGCCCGACTTTTGCACCAGGCGTGGCAAACAAAGGCGTGCGTGGTTGTTTTGGAGGAGGCGTTTCTTTTGCCGCTTTGGAACGAGTGGTTTCGGTCGCGAATTAGTTTCAGTGACATTCCCCCGATCGTGTTGTTGGTCGGGAAAAAGATCACACCCTCTCCCTGGAGTGATGACCTGCAATCAACAAGGCCGAGCGCGATGAGGGAAGGCGGCGGGGACAAAAATACTCTCCGTCGCCGAGCCTCGCGGCAACCCACTGGCGGGGGCGGACACGCCTCCACTCCGAATCAACGGGATGCTTTCACCGAGCGCTCGCGCGGCGGCGGCGGCGGCAACGGCGGCGACGACGGCGACGAGAACGATTTCACACACGGCTGGCGCTCGTTGTTGCGGGAGACGCGTCAGGTGATTCGGCCGGTGAAACCGAGCGCGCTCAGGGACGCGCTGCTTGCGACGGATGGTGAGCTGCGCCGCCGAGGTTCAGGCGCGCCCCTTCCAGCCGGGGGGTCGTTTGGGTTTGCGGATACGCGTCACGCGCGCGCACAACAAAGCGCCAGGTCGGGAGGTGTTCACGGTCTTCAAAATGCTCAAGGTGTTCACGGTCTTCATCTGTATCAAGGCCAACACGCTTCAAACCAGGAAGGGGCGTATCAAGCCCCGCCCTCACCTCTCGCCAGGCACTCCGTGGTTGACGACAGCCACGTGGCGCTTGGCGCTGCGGCGGTGGGTAACCAGTCGGGACCGCCGTCAGCGCGGCGCAACGCGGTCGCCGCGGCGACGGTTCCGGCGCGGGTCACGCGGTCGAAGTCGCGCCGGGCGAGCGCGGTTGAGATTTCGGAAATCGCGGAGGAGGAGGACCCGTTGGGTTACAATACCGCCCGGAACGCGGTTGATTCGCGCGGCGGGTTTGGTTGGCGCGGCGCGGTTGATTCAGGCGGAAACGCGGCGACTCCTTCGTTCGACCGCGGGAACCAATTTTTCCGAGCCGCCGGTACCCGCGCCAACACGAACCCGCCGCCGCCGGCCGTGCACGAAACCGACCCCATCGGAAACGGCGCCGTTTTGATCGTGGAGGACAACTTGATGAATCAGAAAGTCGCGCAGGTCGTGGTGAAGCGGTGCGGGATGAGTTCGGTGGTGGCGAACAACGGACGGGAGGCGATTGATTTGTTGCAAAAGGGGGGGCAGTACGACGTCATTCTGATGGATATTCAGATGCCGGTGTTGGACGGCCTGGACGCGACGCGCGAGATCCGGGCGCTTGAAGGTACGTCCCTGCGTTTCCCAAATCCGTCAACACACTGTTTGCGCGTACAAGACTGACACTTTTCGGTAAAGCGAGTGGCGCCATAACGTGCTCCAAAAACGCGGCGTCGCGAAACTTCATCGTCGCCGTGTCCGCCAACGCCGCCGCGGAGGACCACCAGCAGGGTTTCGAAGCGGGGATGGACGAGTACGTCACGAAGCCGATTTACCCGACGCGGCTACGGGAACTGCTGATGATGCCGAAAAGCAGGGAAACGTAAATTGCGGTAGCAGGGGGCTGGGGAGAAAAATAAAGTGTCTAGCTATTAATTTTATTTTTTATCGAACATCGAGCTAACGCGAGCGGCTAGATCCGTACGCCTATTTGGTCACCGTGCCCGCGAATACTATTTTTCTAGCGGGAATGACTCTCCCCGTCGTTTGGCGGTCCCATGCCTCGTCCTGCGGTCGGTTCGTTTTCGTTTTCCTCCGGCGGCTGGTCCAACTTTTTCGGAAGCCGCGACGCGACAAGAAACAAAACCACCGACGACGCGGAGACGAAGAGAAACACGAAAAACTGTCGGTACGGGTATTGCGACTGCCTCAACTTCAGGGACGCCGAATACACCACGCCGTGCGCGATCGGACTCGCGATTCGCGCCGCCGCCGCGAGCGTCGTGGCCGCGCCGTTCACCCGGGCCTTGACTTTGTTCAAACACGAGTTGTTCACGGCCATGATCACGGTGGTGAACAGCACGGCGAGGGTTGCGATTTTTGCAATTTGCGAAAGCAAAAGCACGAACCACTTTAGTGTCGCGTGTTTCACCACGCCGGCGACGCTCGCGATTGGCGCGACGAGGGAGACGAGCGCGAACGCCAGCGCGGCGACGCGCAGCCCGTTGACCACGCCCAACAGTTTCTTGAGATGAAAAAGAAAGTGTCAGTCTCTCGGCCATGTGTATGAGGGATTGGTATGAGTAGACAGTCAGGGTAACAGTCCGAGGGAATGCGCCCTTCTGGTCGTAATAGTCCCTTTGCAGGACGAGTATGGGCAATCAGGGAGGCGGAATGTGTAGGGTGGAAAAGGCCCTTACCAGCAACTTGGGGAACACCGCGAGCTGAAACCCAATCAGAAAAACCCCGCCCACGATGAGCACCGTCCCGATTTGCGCCGGGTTAAACCCCAACCCCCCCATCCCCTGGCTCGTCTTGGCGTATACGGGTAAAATCTCGTCGTACCCGATCGCAATGAACGCGAGGAGGGCGTAGCACGACGCGGCGGTGGCGGTGTCGTGGTTCCAGCCGTTTATGTGTAACGCCTCGGTTTTTAAATCGCGGTCGGTACCGTCGATTCGAGACGACGACGAGATTTCGCGCCACAACTTTAACCGCGTCGCGGCGTCGTCCCCCCGATTTAGCTTCTTTTCCCCGAGGGAAGGATCCTCTCCCTCCGGGTCTATCCATTCGCAATCGACGTGGGACACGACTTGCGCAACAGAAACGCACCCGTCGCGTTCACTGCGTTCGGTCATCTCCACCTCCGCCGGAAGCAGTTTCTTTTCCTCGTCGTCAATCTCAACACCACCCGCCCCAGTAACTCGCGTCGCCTCCTTCGCGAGCCTCCTTTTCTCCATCCGGCGCCACTGGCTCGCGGTTTCGGGGGCGTACAGAAACCCGAGCACGCCCCCGGTGAAGGTGAGGAACGCGGCGCACAGCATGGGTAGGAGAAAGGGGTAGGTCTCGAAAACCGTGCTTCCGAAAACGGCAGGCCAGGTCGACGCGGGTTGCTGCAGGAACCCGCCGATCGCGGGCGCCAAGACGCTGGCGGTACCGAACGCCAGGGCGAACACCGAAAACGCGAACGTGCGTTGGCTTTTATTCGTCGTTTCACCGACATAAGTCTTCACCACCCCCGCGTTGCCGTTAAGCAAGCCGGACAGGAACCGGCCGACGAGGCACTGCGATTGTAAAAGAAGTGTCAGTCTTTCGTAACGCGATAGAGTAACAGTCGTGGTGATCGGGCCGAACAGTCTTGGGATTTGGAAATGCAATCCTTCGTACACGCGTACCTGCGTGTACGTCGTCGCCGTGCCGAACACCAACACCGAAAACGTGCTGTTGAACATTCCCATCAAAAGAACCGGCCTCCGTCCTATCCTGTCGCTCAACGCCCCCCAGGCGTAGCTTGACATGAGCTGCCCCACGCTCACCGCGGCGCCCGCTGCGCCGACCCAGGCTCCCAAATCTGCTTCGCTTTTTGCGACGCCAAACGACTCCACCATGAACGGCAGCATCGGCCAGACGATGTTCAGGTTGAACGCATCCACGATGTTCAGCAGTGCAACGACCGCGAAGAAAAACAGCGGCTTTTCGCCGGTCGCTTCCAGGGGAGGGAGCCGGGGCTTTCTTGGAACCAAGGATGAGGGGCGCTCCATCGCAACCATCGCGGCGTCGCGGAAACGTTCGCGCGTGACACCACAGTTGCGGCCGGCTCGTAGTAATTGAGGTACCCGGTGGTGATCAAGCTCTCGGATGCGGTATCATCCCGTAACTGTGCGTTGTTCGAAGTTTGTGATGCGTGCCGGGGGACCCAACCGCCCGCGCCACACGGTCCCCTCGCCTCGTGCCGCGGCGAATGACGTCACGCCGGCGACTTAAAAAACAGGAATCATTCTTCTGGATCGAAAGCGATTTCAGACGTGAGGGGAAACCAATCGTCGCCTCCGAGGAGCGGAGGGAGCGCATACCTCGAGGCGCGCGGCACGAATAGGCCATCGCGCACGAAGGCGCGAGACGATGTGATCACGCGCGAATAATGGTGTGGGAAAGAGTCGAGTGCCCGCACGGCAGACGGAAATACGACTGCGTGGTGTGCACCCCGTGTCCGCATGGGAAGCTGAAAGATCAGTGTAAGGAGTGCAACCCGTGTCCCCACGGCAAGCTGAAACACGGCTGTGCGGATTGCAAGCCCTGCCCTCACGGCAAGCTGAAAAGACACTGCGCGGAATGCAACCCCTGCCCCCACGGGAAGCGGAAAGACAGCTGCGTGGACTGCAGCCCCTGCCCGCACGGAAAGCGGAAGCACAACTGCACGGTATGCACCCCCTGTCCCCACGGTAGGCGAAAAGACAGCTGCGTGGAGTGCAACCCCTGCCCCCATGGCAAGCTGAAACGCGAGTGCGCGGAGTGCATCCCCTGTCCCCACGGCAAGCTGAAACACAGCTGCGCGGAGTGCGTGGGAAAACGCTCCACTGGCGCGAAAAGACGAAAGATATGATGAGAACGCCGCGATGCGTGAGTCGGCTTTGGAAATACTGTCCCCAGACTTGTCTGACCTGACTGTAAGACTTATTTTCCATTCAAAAGATCAAAATTCGCGAACGGCGGCCGTCCAGACCTCCCTATTCCTTGTTCACGTTCCCCAGCAAGCTCATCCCGCTCCTGTCCTCCACCTCCTCCCATCCCGGCCCCACGCGCGGGTTCGGCTTTGCCTTCCCGACCAGGTCGTCCCGGCACATGATCATGTCCAAGTCTGCATCCGAGATATCCGCCGATTGCGGGATCCCGTCGCTTTCGTCCACGTCGCCTTTCAGGAGCGCTATCAGCTCATCAGTGCTCACCCCCCCCCCCGACGCTTTCTTCTTGCGTGTCTTACCGTGCTTAGACCCGTCGTCTTTGTCGAACTCGTCTTGCCGGAAACTCCCCTTGGTGATCACGAGCTTTTCAAGCGCCAGCTTGGAGTTAGCGCGGCTCAACATCTTGCCCTCCACCGAGTGCGCCGTCGCGAGCCGCAGCACGTGCACCGGCTTGGTCTGTCCGATGCGGTGACACCGGTCCATGGCCTGCATGTCCTGGTGCGGGTTCCAGTCGCTGTCGTAAATAATCACCGTGTCCGCGGCGGTGAGGTTTATGCCCAATCCCCCGGCCCTGGTGGAGAGCAAAAAAACGCCGTACTCCGGGTCGGTGTTGAAAAGGTCCATCTGTATTTTCCGGTCCTGCCACTGCACGCTCCCGTCGATGCGACATATTTTGAACCCCCCCTGTTTCTGTTCGAAAAACGACTCGATCAAATCAAGCATCCTGGTCATCTGGGAGAAAATCAAAACCTTGTGTCCTTTCGCCCTGAGTTTGGTCATGATCCGGTCGAACAGCTTGAACTTGCCGCACTCCGCGACGAGCTGCGGTTGTTACGCGAAAAGTGGTTAACGTCTTGTATGCGCAAACAGTGTGCCTGGATTTGGGAAACGCGTAACACAACACGTACCTGTTCCGGTCCGGGAAACAGAATCGACCCGTCCAACCCGCCCGAAATCAAATCCGGGTGGTTACAGTTTTTCCGCAGCTGCATCAGCATGTTGTTCAAACTGGCGCCGCCAACCTGCGACGCCCCCGAGAGTTTCTGCGTGGAAAAAAAATTGGTGTCAGTTTTTCGTGATGTGTATTACGTAAACAGTTATCCGTAATCGGGCCGAACAGGGAGGCGGATTTGGAGCAGGGAAAGGCCCTTACCTGAAGCATCTCGCCGATGGTTTTGTTCACCAGAGCGTCGTTGTACGTGCGCTGGGTTTTCACCATGTGCGCGTACACGACGATTTCTTTCTTGCGAGGCAAGTTACTCTCCACGTCGCCTTGCGATGGGTAAAACAAAGCGTCAGTCTTGAGTTGGCGAGTGTGGGTGTACTGTATGAGCAAACAGTCTACTTGTGATGTATGCAGTGACCAGTGAATAGTCACGGACGGGGCAGTAAACAGCGTGTCCCCGGATTTGGGAAAGCCCCGTCCGGCCGTACCTTTCAGGCGCCGCAGCAGAAACGGCTTCAAAATCCCGTGCAGCTTCTCCACAACCGCCACGCGTTTCGTGGCCTCGTCCGTGTACCCCCCGTTCGCCTGCGCCGCGGCTTGTGCGTTGTCAAAGTCGAACCAGTCCTGAAACTGGGACAGCGAGGAGAAAATATCGGGCAACAGGAAATGCAGCAAACTCCACAGCTCGGGAAGCGAGTTTTGAAGCGGCGTGCCCGTGAGCAAAAGCTTGTTCGCGGCCGGAATCTGCTTCAGCTCGCGAATAAGCTTACAGTCGAAGTTCTTCAAGCGGTGGCCCTCGTCAACAACGAGGTACTTGAAGTTGTACTTCTGAAGAAACTTGCGATCAGCCATGACGATTTCGAACGACGTGACAATCACAGGGAACTGGTCGTTGCACGGCGTCGCCGTGGGTAGCCGCTTGGCGCGGATATCCGCGCGTTCCTGTTTCGAGCCGTGGTAAAGCACCACGGGAAAGGAAGGGCAGAACCGGTTGAACTCGTTGACCCAGTTCGGCAGCGTGGACAGCGGGCCGAGAATCAAGTACGGGCCCCAGATGTTTTTCCCTCTTAGGTGCGACAGGAACCCTATTGTTTGCACGGTTTTCCCTAAACCCATTTGATCGGCCAAGATGCCGTTCAAGCCGTTTTTGTACAGCGCCACCATCCACCGCACACCCTTGAGCTGGTAATCCCGCATCTCCACGGTCATCATGGGGAGCAGTTTTTGCGTTTCCGAAAGCGTCGTCTCTTCTTCTTCCACGACCGTGTTCTTTTTCTCCTCCTCCTTCCCGTGGCTCTTCTTTTGTTTCTTTTTACTCTTCTCCCGCATCGCGTCCACCTCTTCGTCCAGGCCGTCCATCTGTTCGTAAAGGAACTTGGAGTAAATCGTGGTTTGATCAAGAAGCGCGTTGAGGTGCTCGAACTTGTGTTCGTCCAGGTCCACGGGCGTCTGTGTTGGGGGGGGGGGAAGGGTCAGTCTTGAGTCTTGAGTATGGGTGTTTCTAGAGGCGAGGGAAGGCAATTTAAAAACGGCGAACCGAAAAAAAGAGCCTCGAAAGACAGCTGGGGCGTGAACGACCGCCATCTCCTCCTGGCGACGCGCCGCAGATCTGAGGGGGTCTCGCGCGCGGTGAAGGCGAGCGGGAGCTCGTCGCGTATCGCGTGGCTCTCGCGTGACGGAAACCACTGCTAACACGGCCGGGGAAAACACCGTTCGCGTGGCGTCCTCCTCGCGTGACGTAACCTGAAAACGCGACGCGCGACCTCGTGCCGAAACTGCGACGCGGGACACGTCGCGTGCGCGAGACGCGAAAAAGAAAGACTTGCACGCCACGATCGCGTGTGAACAGCGTACCTCCACCTTCGTCGCCTCCTCGGCTAGTTTGCGTTCCTCGCGGAGCTTCGCCTCTTCTTCCAGAACTTTAGGGTCCACAAGCGCGTCGGTGTCATCCTCCTCTGTATCGGGTAACTCCGCGGCCTTGGTTGGGTGGTCCGTCTCGGCGGGCTGATGAGGTGAGGATGACGATCGAAAGATGGGCGGGAAAGGGATTAGCGAAAAGTCGGGCGACGAAACGGTCGCGTTGGTGGGGCGGTGCGTCGCGCGATCGCCAAGAGAAAGCCCGGAAATACCCAACCGGTACCCTTCGCTAAATTAGACCTACCTCCACGGTGAGCTCGGCCATGCTCACGAACAGGGAGGTCGGGCACGGCGCGCGCGCGTGCGTGATTTGAACGCAAAAGCGCCGGCAAGTCATTTTCTCGATTTTTGGGCCAAGTAGTCAATAAAGGCGACATTTAAGCAAAAAGAAAGCGCCAAGCAAATCAGTGTTGAAAGGGCTTTTTCATCGCCAAGTTGACTACTGCGAGTTTAGGGACAGGTGTTCTTGTTCCGAAGGCCAAGGACCGCGCCAGATCTGACGCCTCCTCACATCGACCCGCGTTCCCCACGCGGTCGTGTTTCGCTCCGCCGCGCCGCGCCGAGGCAGCGCCTGCGTCTCGCGAGACTTTCGTGTGCGCCTTTCGACTCGCGACCGCGACGTGCGCGCGCCACCCTCTCACCGCTGGTGTTTGATTTTCACAAGCACGCACGCGTAAACGGCAACAACACCACCTCCACCCAGCCCAATGTCCGACAACCCGTTCGAAGACAAGGGCTCCTCCGGGGGGGCGAACCCGTTCGCGGAGCCCGCGGCGGGTAAAGGCGGCGGCGGGGGCGAGTTCCACAACCCGTTCGAGCAACCCGCGCCTGCCGCGCAAGTCGCTGTTGCGTCCGGCGGTGTGAGTGGCGGGAGCGCGTACGAAACCGCCCCCGCGCCCACCAGCACGTTCGGGGCGTACGACACCGGCGCGTACGGCGGCTCGGCCGGGGCGTACGGAGCGGATCAGCCGGGAGCCCCGAAGGCGTTCAACGTACGTTTCTTTCCCCGACTAAACAGTCGCGTCTTCGTGTCTTTCCTCCCCGCACCCGGAGGGGTACACGCCATTTACGAAATCGCGACGACGTTTGAAGGTCAAACAAAACGAGTGTGCCACCAAAAAAAGACCATCACCCAACTGACCTCGTCTCCTATCCTCTTTTCTTCACAAACTGTCTCGCAAACAAAACAGCCCACCCCCGTGCCCCCGAGCAACGGCGAAGCCACGGTGCGCGTCCGCGAACTGGACGACCGCGAACGCGTGCTGGACGACCGCGAACGCGAGCTGGCGCGCAGAGAAGGTGCGGCCTTGGACCTTTCCCAAATCCAGGCACCGGCCGTTTGCTGCCCCTGGTCGACGTCCACCGTCATTAAAAGGAAGTGCACCACACACAGCACATACGCACTGTTTTATCTCTCAGCTGGTGACTGTTCAGACCGAAGCTGGTGACTGTTTGCCCATACATCGTCCAATACACGCGATGTACAGTACACCCGTACCCCTCACGTCGCCCAACAATGGACTGACACTTTTTTTTATTTATCGAAAAAAGCCGAACTCGTTGCGAACGGCGGGTTGAAAAAGAAAAACTACCCCTTCCCCGGGTGTTTCGTGTTCGTGTACCACAGCATCCAAGACGACATCCCGGAGGACAAGAAACCCGCGGTGAAAATGGCGCACTACGCGTTCGTCATCACCGTGACCGCGCTTTGCTGGAACTTCCTAGCCGCCACGGGTACGTGTTGGGCTTCCCCAAATCCGGGGACACACTGTTTTACCTCTAACGCGCCTGTGACTGTTCAGACCTTTCGCTGGTGACTGTTTGACCAGGCCATCGTCCAATACACGCCCAACACGCGGCTGACACCTGCCATTACCAATCTCAGCGGCGATGTTCATGTTCCAGTCCGTGATGGGGTGGCTCATGGCGGCTATCTATTTAGGCGCGGGCGTGCCTTTGGCGTGGATCCTGTGGTACAGACGAATTTACTCCGCGTGTAAGCACGACAGCGCCCTGGGGTTCTTGTGGTTCTTCATAGTGTTTTTGGTGCACATTGGGTTCTGCATCTGTGCGTGTTGCGCGTTTCCCAAATCCGGCAGGCACGCTGTGGAGGCCCGATTACGGGTGACTGTTTACTCAGGCCACGCGGCCCGAAAGACGTTAACCACTTTTCTTTTACAAAATCACAGACGCCTTCACGGGGATGTCAAGCACCCCGTACAGTTTAACCGGCATCGAAAACTGGAGGAAAGCGTCGGAGGCGAACGATGGCGTGGGGGTGATGTACCTGGTGGGGCTGATTCTTTTCGGTTTGGACATCGTCGTGTCCATAAACGCAATCCGGATGGTGTACGCGAACTTCAGAGGCAGCGGGCACACGCTGAAAGCGGCGCAGGAAGAGGCGAAGCGGGACGCGGTGCGGCAAGCGGCGAACAACGCGTAACCAATTTGCGTTTCCGGACGCGTCGTCGAAAGCGAAAGGTAGTAAGGACGAAGGGAGGAACCCGCGCTTTTTAGCGTCGTCGGAACCGTACGAAGAAGTAAGTAAGCTTTGTTTTCGTCTCGTCACGCGTCTCTCGTCATTCCACGCTCAACACAGAATCTACCCGCTCCCGATCCGATCCAAAAATCCACCTATACACCTAACACGTTCGCAAGTCCTCGTCCCACTGCGCGTGATACCGCCGTTTCGCGAAGTCGTACACCTCCGTTTCCGGGGCTAGCAACTTCGTCAGTTCCGTCATCTCGCGCGAATCCGCCGTGTACGCCTCGAGCCGTTTTTTTTTCGCCGCGTCGAGTTTATCCCCCGACTGGTTCCTACGCGTCGGTTGGTCGCCGAAGCCGAAGGAGTTGGACGAGTTAGTCTCCCAGAACGCACTATCCGACACCCCAGATCTTTGTTCCGAAAGCCCGATCTCGGAAAAGTCAGGAAGCGTGCGTCTCATTTCGGTCAAGCCGTGCTCCAGGTCATCCAGCAAAAGAAACCGCACGCACGGCGATCGCAGGTTGCGCTGCGGTTGGGAAAAAAAAGTGTCAGTCTTTCGGACCGCGTTACGCGAGTAATTACGGGCGGACAATCCGTGAAACGTGGAGTGCATGATTTGGCGAAAACCCAGGAGGCCGTACCTTCGCCGCTTCCACCGCGCATCGCGTCGTGGGATTGGCGCCGGGCGCCAGGATGTTGATCATCCCCCCCACCCGCGAGTGGAACTCGACGGGCGACAAAGGACACCCGTTTTGCGCGTAGCCTTTCGCGGAAGCGTCCGCGATCCACTCCGCGTCCCACGTGTGCCTGTCCTCGGATCCTTCCAGACAGGAATACACGTAGTGGCTCATGAACCGCTCCAGCGGGTCGCGCAAAATCGTCAGGTACGCGCAAGGCGCGTCGATACTGTCGCAAACCCCCATGGACAACGACCCTTTGCTCACCGCCCGGTGCCCCGATTGGTACGACCTTTCCATACCGGATCCCGTGAACTGAGCAGAAACATCTTCCGACTGTTTGCCCCCCCGTGCCCCCCCGCCCAGCTTGCCAATCGCGTACCGCCAAACCACGTTCGCGAAGGCGCGCTCGGTGAAATCCACAAGCGGCTTGGTGACCCTGATTGTAAAAGAAAAAGTGTCAGTCTCGTATGGGCAATCAGGGAGGCGGAATGTGGTAAATGAGAAATACTCACCAGGTTTTCACCAGGTTCTGGTCCCAGTTAGGGTCGGGGCCGCCGAGCCGGGCGATTCGTTTTTGCTCGCCGCCGTGCAACAGGGTTTTGAAATAAGTCCCCCCAGCTGGCCCGATAAAAAAGAAAGTGTCAGTCTCTCGTAATGTGTATGAGAGATCGGTATGAGTAAACAGTCAGAGTAATCGAGCCGAACAGTCAGAGGTATACCCGTCCCTTCGCAGGACGGGTATGCGCAATCGGTAAGGCGGTGCGCGGCGATTGGGAAAGTTCCGTCCGTACCTTTGGGGACGTGCACGAAGTTGTAAAAGTACGCCGTGTTCGGTGTGGTGGCTGCGAAACTTTTCGCGACCAAAGGCGGCGCAGCAGCGGGGGGCTTGGTGGTAGGTACGGCGGTACTAGGTACGGCGACGTCTTGGTTGACCGACCCATCGATGGCTTTGAAAGGAGCATCCCCTTTGCCATCAACGACTTTGAAAGGAGAATCTTGGATACGATGCGTACTCACCGGAGTCAGCGGTAGCCGGTACGGCGCCTCCACGTTCCCGGTGTACTCCGAAGCGCCCGCCATGCAGGCGTAAAACTCGCCCGTCCACTTGGCGTTTATTTCGGGCGCCTCTGACTCGGTGACCGGGCCGTTTCCGCCGCGCGCGCCAAGCGCCGGACTCGCCGAGTCCGGGCCAAGAAACCGTGACCCGACGGTTTTGTGCCAGCAGCTCTGGGACGGGTCCAGGTGGACCTGGCACTGCCGTGCGTCGTGTGCGAATTTGCGACAAAGCGACTCGTCCCGGTTCGGGCCGCCGGTTGGCGCGAAAGCGAGACAGGAAGAGTCTCGTGACTCGTCATCCGCGGAAACCGCAGACTGACCGCGCTGTCCCACGTACCCACCAGACGAACGAACGGACTGCCCATCCCCCGCCAACACCGGCTCCGCCTCCCCCAGCGTTGCGTACCGCGGAATCGTCACTGCGTGCGTAAGCTCCTCTTCGTACGCGTCGGGTTCGAAAAACGCGTCCGCGCGTAAACGCACGCGGTCGCTCATCTCGTAGTCCCGGGTGTCAAACTCGACTTTGTTTTTTTCGGGGTGTGATTTTTCTTTGTCGTTGTCGGATTTCTTCAACCCCAACCCCCCAACATGCGTTTCGTCGTCCTGGTAAGCCACCTCTTCTGTCAGGTCTTCCTCCTCGACCTGACCGGTTAAAGTGGAGCGCCACTTCCTTTGGTCGTTCCAGCTCACTGTCTGGTCCTTCGTTGTTTCGGGCGACTGTTTGCCCATAGATAACTCAACGCCGTCGCCGCCGTCCATCAACGCGTCAGCGTAGTGTTCGTCCCACCTCGCCGGGTTTTCCTTCTTTTCCTTTTCCCCCGATTTCGTACTGTCCAACGCCCCATCCCCCGCATACGACTCCGCGTGGAACGCCACGGTCCACGCCACGGCGTAGTCCGAGTTTTGAGGATCGTTCATGACTGTTTGCCCATACGTTCCAGAAGCCGGATCACTCTCGCCATCCTCCGCCGCGGAAACAAACGACGAAACTTTTTCCGACGTGGACACGTCGTCCCACGCAGTGGACGTGTCCACGCCCTCGGTGCCGCCCAGCGCGCCTCGGAGATCTTCGTTGAACACGTACGTTGCACGCAAAGGCGCGTCCCACGGAACCGAGCCGTCGCCGTTTCGAACCTCGGTTGGGCCGAGGCGGGTTTGTTTTTTCGCGGACGGCTTCCAAACGTTGGACTCGCCGTCTGACTCTTCCTCGCCACGAAGTTCGCGGTCAATTAACTCGTCAATTAAACCGTCCTCCACCTGATCGTCAAAATCGGGCAGAGGCGGGCTGGACGGCGCAGGCGGCGCGTCCCAGGGCAAGGACCCGTCTTCATTCGGAAGGGTTTTCTTTAATTTTTCAAGCCGCGAAGTTTCGGCGACCTGGCGCTCGTACTTCTGATACGATTAACAAGAAAGTGTCAGTCGGTCGTGACGTGTATTACGGAAACAGTCAGGGTAACGGGCAGAGGTAATAACCGTCCCTTCGTCAGGACGAGTATGGGCAATCGCAGAGGCGGTGTGTGGTGATTGGGAAAGCCCCGCACCTCGAGCGCTTCTTTCTTCATCCGCCCCATCTCTTCCTCGGAGCGAATCTTCCCCGAAACTAAGTCATCCTCGTAAGACGACTGGTCGATGTTACCCAGCGATGCCATCAAGTGCTCCGCTCTTAACTCGATCAAATCCTCATGAGTCATCTTCGTCTTCTTTGATTTTCTCTTTGACTTTGATTTGGGAATGTCGTCGTCGTAGTCGCGCGTTTCAAGGTCAATCTTAGCGAGAAGTTCGCTTCTCTTTTCCAATGCCTTCGCCGCGAACACGCTTTCCAGCTTAGTTTGTGTAGTCCACGCGTCGTCGTAGTCGTCGAAGTTCCCGGAAGCGCGCCGCAAATACGCGTCGTAGCTCGGTTTCTTTGTTTCTTCGGATTTGTTGCGTCTTCTTGAATCACGCGCGCTTTTCTTTTCGCCGGTCACGACTCCGGTTTCAGTTCCGAGTGACTCGCCGCTCACCACCCCAGTTTCGTGCGTATCGCTGGCTTTTCTCACCGCGATCAACGCGGCTCGCACGGAAACAGGCGGTGCGTCGATTGTTTTGCCGCCATCCGCCTCCAACGCTTTCCAAATCTCTTCCCGCTGTTTCGTAGCTTGTTGTTTTTTCGTCTCTTCCAAACTCGCCTCCGCAACCTTCGCCGGTTTCAAAACCCCGTCGTTCGCAATCGTGGTGACTGTTTGCCCATAACCGTCAAAACCTTTGTACCCGGGATTGTATCGTGCCATGCCTATTCCGGCGACGGTTTCGGTGACGCGTTTTTTGGGAGGTAAGGGCGGCTTTTCCGGAGCGGGCGGCGCCGGAGGCGGCACGTAAACGGTTTCCCACGATTCGCTGCCGTCGTTTTCGTAGCTCTCCTCGTACTCATACGCGGGCTCAACCACTCCGCCTGTCTCCGCCTCACCAAGCCGCGCTTGTCGAAACCGCCGGTCGCCGTCGCCGTTTCCCTCCCTCTGCGCTTTCCTGAACCGCTCCGCCGTTCGCGCGACTTTGGGGTGCGCGAGAAGATCACCTTTCGAATCTTTGGCGAACGCAGCGCGACCGCGAACAGCGCCTTGGCGAACCTTGTCTCTTGGATCGTGCGTAGTTTGCCAAGACTCGTCGTCGCTGGATACGCGAGAGCCCGCCCTGTCAGGCATCTCGTACTCGTACGGCGCTCGGTTCCATTTTTGAAACGTCGTGGATTGTTTCAACGCTGGCGCGCTTCGCAGCGCATGCGTGTCACCGGTGGAGGACGTGTCAATCCCAGCTCCACGTGGGGCTTTGTGTTCCCGACCCGCCTGCCCGACGCCCCGTGCGGTACCCCACTTGCCCGGTTTGCCGTCCCGCAGCCTGTACCCGGATGACGCGCTCGCGTGTCCGGACGAGCCGACGCGGTCGAACGCATCCCCAAACGCGGAGCCCCACCGTCCGTCGCCCAGGGATGCGATTTCGGGCCGGGCCCTCACGCCATCACCAACCCCGAACCCTGCGTTCACCAGGTTTCCTTTCGTTGCGGACACCGCGACGACGCCAACAAGCGCGCACGCGCTTGTCACCGTGGCGACCCGCATCGCACGTCGCAGCGAACCTCGGCGCGAGTCCCCTGCTTGAGTCGTGGCATCGTTAATCTTGGAGAGCCCGACGAGAAGTTCGTCTGATTCGGACGTGCCTCTCGTGGCGCCAACCGCCGCGTTGTTCGGTGCCATCGCGTGCAACACCACACACTCGCTCGGGTTTGGACCCGTAACGCCGCGAAAACGAACGCACGCGCGCGCGTCGACGCGCCGGTCGGTGTCTGTGGCCTGTGTTGTTTGGTTTTGGTTTGCCGCGTCCAATATAACACCCAAAACGAGGTGTTGACAAAACTCTCAGTCTTGGCTGATGCTGAAGGTACTCGTCCCTTCCCCCTCCCGCCAGAGCGCGGGACGCGAGACGGTCCCGGCGGCGCGATGGAAACCCGGGTGGCGACGACGCACGCAGATGAGCGGTCCACACTTCTGGTGCGTCTTTCTTACGAACACATGGGTCACACCCTAGCCGGCCGAAAGTCGTCGCGAACGCGATCTGGGACCAGGTCGGAACATCTCGCGTGCTGTCGATTTTCTAACACCACCCCTCGTCCTTCCCCTTCAGGCGGCGTCGACGTCTGACCCCCCCTCTCAGCGCCCCGCGAGTCGGTGTGCGCGAGTGGTTTGGCAAACCGTGTTGTTCGCCTCGGTCGCGGCGGTTTGCGTCACGGTGAGACGGGGGGGCGGTCCGCTTCCAACGGCCTTTCGCCTCGCCACCCGCGGCTTGCGGTGGTCGCGGCCTGGGATATTGACGGGGCGCCTGGAACTGGACGTGCCTCGGCGGTTGCGCGGACGCGGGGCACAAATGGCAAGGCTGGGCGAGTCATCCAGTGTTACGCCTCAGGTGCCGTTACTAACAGACGGCGAGTCACAAAACTTTGCAGGCGGCGCGGGTATCTACCAGCCGGATTGGGACGAGATCGACTTAGGGGATGACTTTCTCCCGGGAAGAGGCGAGTTTGACCGCGCGAAAAACCGGGGGGATGGCGACGCGCGAAGAAACAGAAACACGAACCCACACCGTAATATACCTGGCCTCGGCGCGTACGAAGACGACGGCTCGGTTCCCTGGATGCGCAGAATGATGCCTGGGTTTGACGAAAACTTCGCGGGGACCGATTCAGACGACGACGTCGCCGCGGTTGGCGAAAAGAAAAGCGTGGAAAACAAAAAACCAGTCGACGCCGATTCCTTCGCGCGCGCGTTTCCCAACGGCGCCCCGCGTTTGCGACCTTCCGTGCTTTCGGAAAAGACACCCGAACGAGGGTGGGAAGATTCAAGCGACGACACGGCCTACACGGAAAGTCCGTACGAAACCGCGTTCGAAAACGGCGGAGGTCATTTTCAACAAGGCGGTAAAACGGGCGCCGCTTACGAAGACAACCTCGGGGTTGGCGAGTTGGAGGAGTCCTACGCCGCGTCCGCGCAGGTTTCGGAACGTCAACAGCGATTCATGGTGAGCAAGGAACGGCAACAAGAAAACGAACTGGCGCGGTGGCGGGCGTTGCGAGGGACGAAAAATGCGGATCCCAAACGCGCAAAGGCGAAAAGTGACGCGGCGCTGGGCGCGGCGACCGCGGGGGGGGGCGCTGACGGCGGTGGCGATTTGCGTCGCGGGATGGGAGGCGCTGATGGAAACACCCGAAACGCGTGGGGTGATTACACGCCTTTGCCGTACGACCCGGCAACGGACAGGCTGCCGCTGGATTACGGCTACGCGTACGACTACGGGTACGACGCACGGGGACGCGACGACGGCGAAAACGAGAAATCCCTGTATAGCCACCTGGGGATGCAAGCACAAACAGGTCAATCCCGGGACGCAAACCTGGGCGTGGGCGTCCCCGGGCTGGCTTCGCACGTCGCGTACGCCGGGGACGGGATACCCGGTTTGGGGACGTCCCCGAGCGCGGCGGGTACCACCCGGGTTTTGCTCAGCGTGAAACCCGGGGAGTGGAGGCTCGCGTACATGCAGCTCGCGTCCCTGAAACGCGTGTCCCCGAAAACGCTTCAGCACGTCACGGTGTTGAGTTACGACTCAACGACGCACGCGGCGTGCCTGGCCTTGGGTAACGGCCGGGACCAAGGCGTGGATTGCTTTTTGGACACGCAGTTTGTGGATTTGTTTGGAGACTTTTCTTTTGGTTTGGATGGACACGACGAAGAAGTTGACGCTACCTACTCAACCAAGCTAAGCTGGCGCAAAATACACGCAGCGTACACGTTGTTGGGCCAAGAAACCCCCGTGGTGCTTTTAGACGCGGATGTCGTGTTCCTGAAGGACCCTACCCCCGGGTGGCGGGACGCCATGCGAAACTACGACGTGACGGTGAACGCCTTTGTCGGGTCTGTGGACCAGGCGCAGAGAAACGCAGATACCAAAATCGTACTGTTACCTGCGGCGCAAAAAACAAAACAGCTCGTAAGAAACTGGCTCCGGGGAGAATCGATAGCAGGGCTTGGTGATACTCGAAACCAGCCCGGGCTTGATGATCGAACTCAGGCCGGGTTTGACGACGAAACCCCGGTAAACCGCGCCCCGGAACGCGACTACTTCAACTTTGTGTTGGTGCCCACGGAGGCGGGGCACGCCAAGATTCACGCGTTTTCGGCAAGGGAGTTTGCCAACTTCGTCACCGCGCACAAAGGGAACGACGGCGCGTTTGAGGGCGTGTTCGCGGTGACCGGCGGGTTTTGTGCTTCGTTAAAAGCGAAGGAGCTTTTTTTGAAATCCACGTTAGAGGAGAAAGCACGGGCGGAACGGGTTTTGCAGAAAGAAAAAGCCACTGCTAGTGGGAGGCATGACCGGGCTTCCCGGCCAGGTGTTTCTGAGGATGGTGATGATGGGGACGAAGAATTCTACGAATCGTCAGATTCGTCCTCCCGGGCTTCGCGAACCGCCAAGAGCGCGGCGCGGCGCGTCGATCGAATTGCGGCGCGAAGAAAAACAAGGGCCGCCAAGCGAAACAAAGGCCTCCCCCTAATAACCGAAATCGACCCACACACGCACGCCGCCGCGGTGGGAGTTTCCGGGGGAAACGTCGGTTTGGATGCGTCAACCGACGACCGAAACGAAAACTGGCCACCAACCGCGGTTGCCTGCGACGCCGAAAAACGCCGCGCCGCGTTTCGCGGGGAGTTTTTAGTCACCGAAAGCAGGAAAGTGGAGTGGGACTAACGTTTTTAGGGACAGTAGTTATCCGGGACGCCGTGACGGGTTTCATCTTTTGTTTCTTACGGACATCGAGCTAACTAGTGCTAGTTTAGCGGGTTTCATCAATCACTCGGTCCATGCATCCATCTTCCAACGAACTCCGAGCGGACACAGGTGCGGCGGCGATCCGTGCGCCGTCGCCACATCCTTCCATCGCCATCCATCCACCGTGCTCGGGATACCAATACCCTAATACCCTAAGCCTCGCCACCCTAACCCTAATACCCTGAACCGCACAACGGCGCTAAACCCTACCTCAACTTCCCTAAACCCTACCTCAACCTCAGCGAGTCTCGCGACGGAAACTGTGAGGCTCGTGTATGGGCAAACAGTGTCGGTGCAGTCGACCCGGCGCACCCGATCACCGCCATCTGCGCGCTGTACCCGGAACCGTTTTTATTTTTGTCACAGTTTCGGTTTTGCCCGCGCGCGTGACTCACCACCGAAGAAACTGTGTGTATTGACTCCCTTTGATCGATAGCAGTGGTAGTGGCAACGCTTGTCTTATTTCCGGCGTCATCACCTAATGACAAAGCGGGTCCGCCCGAGACTGACACTCGCGGCGGCGGCAACGCGAACGGGGCGTTTTCGTTTTCTTCGTTATCTAAATGCGTTTCGGTTCTTCTCCGTCTTCCCTTTTTCGTGTCGTTCCCGCCCCACCCCATAAGCGCCATCCCCGCGGTGGTGCGTTCGTTTGCGCTTGTTTCCAGTGCATACAAAGTCGTGTCGGTTTCGTCGAAACCCGTCTCGTGCCTCGGCGGCATGAAATACAGCCCCCTTTCCCGTTCCGCGTTTGCGTGTCGCAAACGCGCGTCACGCAAATCGGTCGACGCGCGTTGCAGCAAAACCGTGTATCCCCCACCCATCAACGGCGAAACCTCCCCCGAGCCCCACCGCTCGTTCCGTTCCCGGAACAAATCCGCATGCTCAGCGGGTGACGGCACGTGGAACGGCATGCCACGGGGTACACCGTTTGTGCTCCGCGGAACGTTCCCCACCGCGGCCCGGGGGGCGTGTTCCGCCGCGCACATGCCAGGGCGTTGCCCCGCGATTCGGTCGTTCTCCAGCCTTCCGCGGACGAACCTCTTGGCGTCGTCGAACTCTTTTTCCTTCGCCTGTAGGTTCAGCACCGCGTTCGTTTCGTGCGCCAGCACGTTCACCTCCGAAGAGGCGCGTGCGCGTAACCGATGGACGCGAAGAGTCTCCGCCTCGACGTCTTGAAGACGCGATTTTAAGGCGAGTCGTTCCTTCGCAGCGGCAGGGCACACGCGATCCAACGCCGCGGACGCGGACAACGGATCAACGCACGCGATATTCCGGTCGATGTCATCCCAGTACGCCTGTCGCTCGTTACGCAGGGGCATCGTGGGGGGTGAGGATACGGGGGGGCAGTCGGTTGTGACCGCAGCGGCTCAACGGCTTACTTTTTGGCAATGGACGTTATTTTTTTGACCAGTCCAATCAGTAACGCTTTTCTCGGAAGCCTCGACACACAACGACATAGAACGACGCACACACGACTCCCTCCGCGATGGATTCCTCCGCATGGGCGCGCGGTATTTTTACCCGTCCGCGGCGTATTACCGTGGCAGCAGTGCGCAGATCCTCCACGCAAGAAGCCATCCCCGGCCTTCCCGACCACCTCGTCGCCGCGTGCATCCTCAGATCTGAGTATTTCGACGATCCCGCCGACCTCGCACGGCTCCCAGCGGTGAGCCGCGCGATGCGTGACGCGGTGGCGGCGACGGGGCTTCAGTTTGAAGATCTTGATGAGGAGGAAGCCGTGAACCTTGGATATTTAAGCGCGGTGCAGCGCCTGCAACGGCAAGGTCGCCTGTCGCGTCAAGAATTCATTTGTTTCGCAGCGGCGATGAGCGGACAGCTCGAAGAGTTGAAGGCGTTGCGCGCGGACGGCTGCCCGTGGGACTCAAACACGTGCAGCTCATGGAGGGCATCTCGAGGTGCTGTGGTGGGCGCGCGCGAACGGCTGCCTGTGGGACGAGAACACCTGCATATCGGCGGCGAGCGGCGGGCACCTCGAGGTGCTGCAATGGGCGCGCGCGAATGGGTGCCCGTGGGACGAAGATACGTGCGCGGCGGCGGCGGAGGGCGGGCACCTCAAGGTGCTGCAGTGGGCGCGCGCAAATAGGTGCCCGTGGAGCACATACATATCCGCGAAAGCGGCGGAGGGCGGGCACCTCGAGATGCTGCAGTGGGCGCGCGGGAACGGATGCCCGTGGGACGCGAGGACGTGCGCGTGGGCGGCGAAGGGCGGGCACCTCAAGGTGCTGCAGTGTGCGCAGGGTAATGGTTGCCCGTGGGACGAGAGGGAGCTGCATATCGCCGCTGAAACCGACCACGAGGCGATGGTGCACGCGCTGATCGAGTTGGGCGCGGACATCAACAAGGCAAAGAATGACGGCGCGACACCACTGTGCATCGCCGCTGAAAGGGGCCACGAGGCGGTGGTGCATGCGCAGATCGAGGCGGGCGCAGACTTCAACAAGGCGATGGGTGAAGGCGCGACACCGCTGTGGATCGCCGCTCAAAACGGCCACGAGACGGTTGTGCGGGCGCTGATCAAGGCGGACGCGAACCTCAACAAGACGGTTGACAACGGCGCGTCTCCGCTATTCATGGCGGCTCAAGGGGTCCATGGGGCGGTAGTGCGGGCGCTGATACAGGCGGGCGCGGACATCAACAAGACGACGAGCAACCCGACACCGCTGTGGATCGCCGCTCAAAACGGCCACGGAGCGGTGGTGCGGTCGCTGATCAAGGCGGACGCGGACCTCAACAAGACGGTTGACAACGGTGCGTCGCCGCTATTAATGGCGGCTCAAGGGGGCCATGGGGCGGTAGTGCGAGCGCTGATACAGGCGGGCGCGGACATCAACAAGACGACGAGCAACCCGACACCGCTGTGGATCGCCGCTCAAAACGGCCACGGAGCGGTGGTGCGGTCGCTGATCAAGGCGGGCGCGGACCTCAACAAGACAGTTGACAACGGCGCGACACCGCTGTACGTCGCCATTCAAGACAACCACGAGGCGGTGGCGCGGGCGCTGATCGAGGCGGACGCGGAACTCAACATGACGGATGATGTCGGCAGGACGCCGCTGTTCATGGCCGCTCAAGAGGGCCACGAGGCGTTGGTGCGGGCGCTGATGGAAGCGGGCGCGGACTTCAACAAGGCGACGGATATGGGCACGACGCCGCTGTGCATCGCCGCTTGTTTTGGCCACGAGGCGGTGGTGCGGGTGCTGATCGAGGCGGGCGCGGACATCAACACGGCAAATAATGACGGCGTGACGCCGCTGATCATCGCCACTCAAAGGGTCCACGAGGCGGTAGTGCGGGCGCTGATTGAAGCTGGCGCGGACTTCAACTAGGCGACGAAGGAGGGCAAGACGCCACTGGCCGCATCGACGACATTTGAGATTGGCCAGATTCTCAAGGATGCCGGCGCGGTGTTATGACGGACACGCTGGCGTGTATTGCTCCCAAACTGGGCGGAAGGGAACTGCGCACACGGTACATACGTGTAGTCATGAGCGAGTAGAGACGAGCGCACGATTGTAAAAAGACTTTGTAAAAAAGACCATCGTATCTCTCCACGCGTCCCCTGTTTCTTCTACCTTTTCGTCCTCCTCTCCACTTCCTCCAGTGGTGCGATTGCTAGCAAGAACGTGACGAGCCCGGTGACGCCTATGACGACCCGGGCTCGGGCTATTTTCAACTTCCGTTGCGTTTCGGCGTCCGCGGCGGCTAGGGCGGATTTCGAGCTCGACGGAGCGCGTTCCGAATACGTTTCGCTCGATTGGCTTTCTTCTTGACTAAATGCTCCATCCTTACCACCTTCCCCACCCGGCACCAGACCCCAGTTTTCCGAGGATGTCATCGCAAACGCCTCCGCAAGCCATGGCGCCACTACTTCCGTCGCCAAATTCCTTTGAAGAATCGTCGCGCCTCCCGTGCCGTCCAGCTCGTCTCTCTTCGCGAACTGCGCGAATTCCATAAGATCCACTACGTTCGCCGCGGATGGCGCTTTCTTACTGACTAAACGCTCCACCCCAGCCCCGCCAACGGAAATCACCAGGTCGACGGACGCGGCATCTTGGTCCGTGAACAAATATGCCTCCCTTTGTGCGTACCGGGGATGGTCGCATATCGGGAAGGTTCGGGTTAACAGCGCCATGGCGGCGTCTGGATTTCGTGCGGCGTTGACATCAACAAGCAATCCCGCGCTTTCGGGAAACACCATGTGCCCCGCCCCAGCCCAAAGCGCGACCCGCTGGCAACACCCCTCCGCGCTGCGTGCCAACACCCCGTGGTCTTGGTCCACGAAAATCACCTGGAGGTGCCGCCGTCCCCAGTCGATGTCGAGGTCGCGCCACGTGCTTGGTTTGAACTTCCCGGAGGAGGAGGAGGCTTGCGAAGAGATTCCGTGGAGCGTACACGTCGACGATGGCAATTGTCGCCTTTGGTGTGCGCGTCGTCTGGTGACCCCCACGAGGGAGTTCCGGTCGATTTTCCATGAAAAAAGTTGAAGCGCGGTGGGTCCGCGGGTGAGGGACATGCACGCCACGCGGAACCGCGGCGTCACGAGCGTCTCAAGTTCTACGAGCTGTGGTGTGTGACGAGGAAAGCTTGCAAGTTAACAAAGGAACTATTTTCGTTTTTTCACACCCTGTCTAAAACACCCCCTCGTCCTCGCCGGTCTCCGCTAGCCCGGGAAACCCCGCGTTTTTTAACAGCGCGTTTATTGACAGCACCGCGGTGATTGCGCGTCGCCACCTCTGTTTGTTCACGACCCGGAGCTTTCTTTCCGCGATGTTCGTAATGCTTTGTAACGCTTTCTTCCCAAACCCGCTCGACGACGTGGCCCACGCGAAAGCGTCGCGACTGCGATTGGTACACGAAAAGTGTCAGTCTTGTATATCGCGATGTATGGACAACAGTCACCAGCTGAGAGATAAAACAGTGTGCCTGGATTTTGGAAATACGTAACATGCGTACCTCAACACCAGGGTTTCGCAAAACGAGCTCGTCGCGACGTCGGCGGTTCGCGTGATACCGCCGCCGCCACACTGTTTGCCCATACAAGGAACACCCGCAACACCAGAAAACACCACGGCTATTTCCCCGAACATCTCGCCAGAATCAATGAGTTTAACAAAACGCCCTCGGCTGGTTCGTACCTCCGCGTCTCCCCTTGAAAGAAAGAAAAGCTCACCCCCCACGTCGCCCGCCGTTATTATTTTCTCGTTCGGCCCGTGGAACCTCCGGACTAAAAAGTCAGTCACCGCGCCAACAAAACGCTCGTTGTCGTCCCGGAAAAACGGCTGCCGGTTCAAAACATCACGCATGCTCCACACTCGTAGCTCGCGGCGGATGTCCCTTGAAAGACGGCTGACGAATTTCACTTCGCACGGGTCTTCCGCGTGCGATTGGTTGGCGGGACCCCGCGGAAGCGAAACGCCAATGTCGCCGAAACCGCCAAAAGCGTTACCCCCGACCGTTCCGTGGTTGGTACAGGTCACGAACCCCCCGCCCCCCCCCACCGACTCGCTGGCGTTGAAAAACCGCTGGTGGAGCAGCTGTTCCTTAACCTTGATTCGTAAACTTTTCGGGACGTTGCGTTGCGTGAAGTACCGGTTCGCGTCGTCCAAAACCTTGGCGAACTCCACGTCACCGCCGTTCGTGTCCGCGACTAGCTTCGTAACCTGCGTCAGGCCGTACAGAAACACGCAAGACCCTGATACGATAATACCGAAAGTGTCAGTCGGTCGTGATGTGTATGAGTAAACAGTCAAGGCAGAGGTAATAGTCCCTTCTGGTACGAGTATGGGCAATCAGGGAGGCGGTGTGTGGTGATTGGGAAACACTTACCCACTAGCTGCGCTGAAATAACCAAAAACCGCTCCACCGTGGTAACCGGAACGATATCCCCGTACCCGATAGTGGTCATCGTAGTAGTAGCCCAGTACGCGCACGCGACGTACTGTGCAAACCTGGTGTCGTTGTCTAGCGTTTCCGGGTACGTGCCTTGGCTTTCCGCTAACACGTCGACCCAGGTTGTCGTTTCTTCGTTTGTGCTTAACACGTCGTCGCCACCACCGACACCGCCACTCCCACCTAAACTCCAGTTACTTTTCTGCACCGCGTGTACCAAGAACCACCCGCACGCCTGCCAGTGCGCCAACGTAAGCACCACCACGATGAACTTTATGATCTGCCACGCGCCGTGCCGGATGGTTAGGCCGCGTTCCAGCCGCGCGATTGCCCGCGTGGCTGAGAGATAAAAGCCGAAAGTGTCAGTCTCGTATGGGCAATCCAGGGAGGCGGAATGTGGTTAGTGGGAAATACGCACCTCTCAAAACCCGGAACAGCTTGAGCAAACGAATCAGCTTTATCACGCGGACAACTTTGGCGTGGCGGTATATGCTGTTATCCCCGTGAGGCGAGTCGTAGTTACCTAACGGAGGCGGGGACGGCGCGTAACTACTTTCGTGACTACTTTCGTAACTACTTTCGGTGATCACGTTGAAGTCGTTCCCTCGCGACGCGTCTGGAAAAATCAACTCGAACGGAATCGAGGCTGATACGATAAAAAAGAAAGTGTCAGTCTCGTATGGGCAGTCAGGGAGGCGAAATGTGTTGGGTGGGAAATACTTACCCACCGCGTCCAACAAAGCCCAGGTTCGCAGGTACCGTTTAGCCACCGCGGCCGGTTCCAAAACCACCCCTCCCCGGTTAGACTCCACGAACCCGGTGAGGAAGTTCAACACGATATCGAGAAGAAACGCGCAGTCCACGAACCGGTCGGTGGCGAACAACCACGTGCCGTGCGTGGTGGCGACGTCGAACCCTAGTTGTGAACGGAAAAGGGGTTAACGTGTTTCGGGCCATGTTTATGAGTAAACAGTCACCCGTAATCGGGCCGAACAGTCTTGTAGTGCAGTCGGGTACTCTGGACAATCGGCAAACAGTCTTTGGATTTGGGGTTGGGAAAGGCCCGCACCGATGACGAACGGCGACAAGAGCGCGACGTACGCGGTCGCGGCGACCACGAAAAGGTCCCACCGCCTGCGGAAGTGCGAGAACGGGTGAATCATCCACCAGTGGGTGTCGAAATCCTTGTCCCCGTCGCGATTGGCGTCTATTTTTGTCATTTCCATTTTCGTCGCCGACATCGCGGCGAGCGTGGATTGCCGCGTTAACCTTTGACTCAACATCCGTTCCGCCAGAATCGGTTCGCCGCAAAGCAACACGTATCGAAGCTTCGATAACAGGGGTAACTGTCGTCTCTGCGCTTTTCGTTTCGTGTGTTTCGCGTCCGCGACTTTCGCTTCGGCGTCGAGGCGAGCGATTTTAGCGCTGCCCCATGATTTCTGCCGAGAAAGTCGGGGCGCATTGGCGAACGCAGACTGCCGGTCAGACAGGGACTCGGGCGGCTCTGGTGGTGCGCTTTTCAATCCCCTGCCCTGTGTTGAAGCTGGGTGTTCCTCGTATTCCACGTCAACCACCGTGTCCTCGGAAACGACGTCGTCCTCCGGCGAAAAGGAAACCCGAGGCGCGCCCTCCAACGCCGCGCCGGTTCGTTTGTCGCGGCATAGGACGCGTTTGGGCGCGGGGTTTTTTGGCACGTCGTTGAGGGTGGAAACATCCCTTGGGGTGTCGTGCGTCACGGACCCGGTTCGCGAGGGGTGGCCTCGGTTCGTGTCGCACAAAACGAGGTCGTCACCCTCATCACAAGCAGCAGCAGGTGCGTCGACTGATGCGTCACGAGACATGGCACCGCGCCTCGAGTCGCGCGCGCGCGACTGCCCGTCCCAAACTTCAATCGATGCGACCAAGAAAGGAGCTGAATCGTCAGGTTTTGGTCGTCCCGAAACGAATGGTTCTCGCAATCTCTGTTTCCGCCTGCACCTGGCACTCGCTTTTTCGCGTGCCACGTCGAGGTTTCGCGCGTACGCTTTGCGGGAACAGATCTGTTCGCGCGGGTCCTCACGACACACCCCAACGCGCCAATCTCGGGTCACCACCGCGCCTGCGACCGCGACGGCACGCGAGGCGCGGACCGACGACCTCCTCGTCTCGCGTCCCGCACGCTCCACTCCGTCGCCACAACGTGCCACCCATTTTCGCCAATCAAAGCAATCCGCATTTCCGATGGGGATGTTTTCCGCGTCAAAGCCCAAAAAGCCACCGACCACCGCCGCGCCCGGCTCCGCGCCTTCGTCCGGGAGCTCTGCCGATGACGGATCGCCATCCTCCACTGGGAAACACGTCGCGGTGGTGGGTTCAGGCATCGCGGGCCTGTCCGCGGCGTACCTGGCGCACCGAAACGGACACAAAGTCACCTTGTTCGAGGCCGGCGCCAAGTGCGGCGGCCACGCGCTGACCGTGGGCTCGTCGGTCGGGCCGGTGGACCTCGGGTTTCAGGTGCGTGCTGTTTTGTTTTTTGAAAGGTGAAACGTTTGGTTTTTAACAAGCAGTTCGTTGATTCTGGTGATGATTCGCGGCGGCTGCGCCAAACAGTCTAGAGACGCGCCCTTTTGTTTCCCCACTCATTCCTCCAAACTACCCTTACCTACCCCCCTTACCTAACCTTACACACCCTCAACACCACCCCCACACCAAACCCAAATCCGCGTGCCACAACAAACAACCAGGTGTTCAACCTCACCACGTACCCGCACTTAGTGGGTTTGTTCGCCGAGCTTGGCGTGCAGTCCGAAAAGGTAAAGTAATTGGGCCTTTCCCAAATCCCGGCCTCCCTGTTTGCCCATACACTACTGACACTTTTCTTTTACAAAAAAAGAGCGACATGAGCTTCGCGCTTTCCACGTCCGAAGTGGAGTGGGGGTCCCTCGGTTTGGGTGCGGTTTTCGCGCAAAAAGGAAACTTGGTACGACCTAAATTCCTGAACATGATCCGGGAGATTTTGCGGTTCGGAAGAGAGGCGCCGCGAGTGCTTTTGCCGGAAAACGAGGCCAAGTACCAAGACGTCGATCTGGGGACTTATCTGAAAACGAACGGGTACTCCAAGTTCTTCGCCGAAAACTACGTCGTCCCGATGTGCGCCGCGATTTGGAGCTGTTCCGACCAGGACACGCACAAGTTTCCCATCCGCACCTTGATAACGTTCTGGGTGAACCACCACTTGCTGAACGTTGTGCAGCGGCCGGTTTGGCGGGTGGTGAAGGGACGGAGCGCGGCGTATGTCGACGCGGTGGTGGCGGCGCTGCCGGAGGGCTCGGTTAGGGTGAACGCGCCGGTGGTGGAAGTGATCACGGACCCTACCGGAAACGCCAAGGTATCTGTCAAGTACACACAAGGAGCAAAGGATATCATTGAAACCTTCGACGACGTGATCATGGCGTGTCACTCCGACCAGGCCCTTGCGTTGTTAAAGGACTCGGGTATCGACTCCGAAACCAAAGCGGCGTTGACACGAATCCGGTACCAGCCCAACGACGTGTACCTGCACACGGATAAATCCCTGATGCCGGCGAACCGACATGCTTGGGCGTCCTGGAACTGCTTGAAAGGCACCCGAGGTGGCGACGACGTACAAAGAACCAACGGAAGCTTAGACGACCCTGCAGAAACCAACGACAACGACAACCACAACGAAAATTCGCAATCCGTGTGCGTTACGTACTGGGTAAACCTGCTCCAGAACCTCCCGAAACACGCGCCGGACGTTTTCGTCACCCTGAACCCGCCGCGGCCGCCGCGGGAAGGTACGGGCCTTTTCTTTCCCAAATCCACCCTCCCTATTTTACCGAAGCTGGTGACTGTTTGTCCATACATCGCGAATGCTCGTACCTGAAGGGACTATTACGACCAGAAGGGACTATTCCCTCTGCCCAGTACCCTGACTATTTACTCACTGTTTACTCATACCAATCCCGGATATACACGTCACGACCGACTGACTCTTTCGGTTATTTCATCGCTTACAGGCACCGCACAGCACAAAGTAACCCTGGCGCACCCGTTGTTCGACAAAGCCGCGATCGACGCCCAGAAAACAATTCAGAAAAAAAACGGCAAACACCACGTGTACTTCGCAGGCGCGTGGTGCGGGTACGGGTTCCACGAGGATGGGATTAAAAGCGCGGTTGACGCGTTGACCGCGATGGCGACGATGAACGGTTCCGTCGACGGCGGAAACGAAACCACAAAAACAAAAACAAAAAGCGTCACTCCCTGGAAACCGCGTTCGTGCGACCCGCGCGTTTCGTGGACCGACAAGTTGTGCGTCCCTTTGTTCAAACGCGTCGCCGGGTCCTGGGTACCTCCGGGACGGACGTTCCGAATGCTCCTGCCCAACGGCGACGAGCTGGTGATGACGGGGAAGAAGGCAAAAAAAACAACCTCCGAGGACGGCGAGAAACCCGAGCTCGGCATGGACGGGTTGCCCGTGGTAAAGGAAGTCGTGATGCGAGGTACGCGTCCTGGGCTTTCCCAAATCCGACACACACTGTTTTACCTCTAACGCTGGTGACTGTTCTCCATACATCGCGATATACAAGACGTTAACCACTTTTCGTGTAACAATCAAAGTGTGGGACAACGCGTTGTTCGTAAATGCGGTGACGCGCGCGGATATCGGTTTGGGCGAGTCGTACATGAACGGCGACTTCAGTTTTGAGAGCGGTAAGGGCCTTTCCCAATCACCACATTCCGCCTCCCTGATTGCCCACACGAGACTGACACTTTCTTTTTTACAATCAGGTACCCTTTACGACCTTTTAGATTTGTTCTGCGCGGGGCACCCGGCGAACGTCGGGTCCGCGGTCGGACAGGACAGCGGCGTGCCATCTTTGGGCAAGGACATCGTGGGTTTGCTTTCCGAAGCGGTACGTGCAGGGGCTTTCCCAAATCCCTCCGACTGTTTACAGCCCCTCTGTGACTGTTCGAGTACACCGCCGTCTTTAAAAGGAAGTGCACTACATACATCACAAGTGCACTGTTTTATCTCTCAGCTGGTGACTGTTTGTCCATACATCGCCCAATACAGTACACCCATATACTCAAGACTCGCGAATGACCCTTTTCTTTCCCAAAACAGCTGCGAAGAATTGGCGGTGCGGTGGAGTTCGCCGCGCACGCCGCGCTTTCAAACACGAAAGAGGGAAGTAAACGGAACATCGAGTACCACTACGACGCGGGTAACTCGTTTTACGAACTGTTTCTGGATAAAACCATGCTTTATTCATCTGGAATTCACGGTCCGTATTTGAACGGCGAGGCGTGTACCGTGGGGACGGCGCTTTCGAAAATTGATGTCAATGATTTCCAAAAACGGGAAGAACACCTGGAACAGGCGCAGTACGCCAAAATAGACGCCATGATCGACCGCTTGGGTTTACCCCTCACCGACCCTGTGTCCGTTTTGGAAATAGGCTGCGGCTGGGGCGCGCTCGCGATCCGGCTGTGTCAACGGTTTCCCAACGCGAACGTTACCGGGCTAACCCTGAGTAACGAGCAGCATGCGGAGGCCACGAAACGCGTGGCGCGGGCGGGGTTAACGGTAAGAGCTTGGGGCGTTCCCCAAATCCGTCAACACACCGTTTACGGACCCGTTCGTGACTGTTCGCGTGTACCACCGCCCGTAACAACTGTCACGACTACACACGGCACAATCACGACTGTTTTACCTCTAACGCGCCTGCGACTGTTCCGACCGATTACCCCTCCCTGTTGTCCAGGCCATCGTCCAATATATCGCCCGATACAGTACTGCCGATTGTCCAGAGTAATTACTCATACAAGTTACGGGAAGACTGACCCTTTTGTATCACACCAAAACCAGAACCAAATCGAAATCGTCATCCGGGATTACCGCGACGTTTCCGACGTTTACGACGCCGTGATTTCGATCGAGATGCTGGAAGCGGTTGGACACGAACACTTACCTTCTTACTTCGGTACGGTGAGCAAGGCGCTGAAGTTGGGAGGTGTTTGCGCCATCCAAGTCATAACCATGCCAAACGCCCGGTACAAGAGTTACTGCCAAAGCGAAAGCGACTTTATACGCGCGTATATTTTCCCTGGGGGGCATTTACCCTCAATCGGCGCCATGGAAGGTGCCGCAAATTGCGTTGGGTTGAAGTTAGACAGCTACTTAGACATAGGCAACCACTACGCCGTGACCTTACGGCTCTGGAGGGAAAGGATGATGGCCAACGCACCGAAAATAACCGGCGAACTCGGGTACAGCGAAAAGTTCTTAAGAATGTTCGAGTTTTACTTCGCGTACTGCGAAGCCGGGTTCGCGCGCGGCTTGATCAACGATCTGCAGATGACCTGGGTGAAACACGAAGGTGGGAGTGGTGGGATTGATAGAAAACACCAGTCAACACGACTCACCGACGCGATCGAAAAATCAGCGCGAAACTCCAGACGGGTTTCAATCGCGGCGCTTTCGGGGTACGTTTTTTGGATCCTGAACGAAGACGTTTCGCGAAACTTTCAGCCGCACGTTTTCGGGATTGTCAAGGGAACAGCAGCGATCGTGTTGGTGCATTTTTTCGTGACTGTTTGCGCCGCGGGGGCGACCGCGGCGACCGGTGGTAAGGCCGGCAAGGCCGGCAAGGGCTTGAACTTGAAGAGCTCTGTACAAACAGCATCTCCGGTCGCGGCGTTGGTAATCGCGACAACCGTCGCGTTTTTGGTGACGAGAAGCGTTTTCGAACTCGGGTGCGACGAAAAAACTTTCAACCTCCTTTTCGTGAACGGTCGGTGGGTAAACAGTGTTGGAGGTTCCATTCGAACCGTGGCAAAAGCCGTGTTGGAGTGTGTTCTGACGGTGGAAACACCGGTTACGGAATATGCATCCGCATCCCTCGTTGCCGTTGCGAGCGCGTCCGCCGCGGTTACCAGGCTCCTCGCCGCGGCGGTCGGCGCGGATGCGAGCTCTTCCGGTTCGTCAACCCCGGGCGTCACGCGAAGCGAGCGCGACCAAAAACGATCGTTCGTCGCGCGAGTGGTGGATTCCTTGGTGTTGTTTGCGTGCGTTTTGGCGTTGAGACAGGGCATGGGGCTCAACGCGGTTCTTGTCTTCTCATTGGCCTGGATCGCTCGGGTCGGCGCAAACGTTTCAGAAATCGCAAAAAAAAGCAGCGGGTACCCGTCGCGAGACCCGCGCCGACTACGTACGTCTCGGGGCTTTCCCAAATCCAACGGCCACTGTTCCAAGCCCCTACGTGACGTCCACGGCTGTCATTCAAAGGAAGTCGCTACATATAGCACAAACGCACTGTTACCTGCGTTTTATGGAGTACAGTCGGAAAGTCACACCACTACGGTACTACCCAATCCCGGATACACATTACGAAGTAACGGGACTGACCCTTTTCCTTGCCAATCGCAGTTCGAACCGTTTTCGCGTTCGCCGCCGGCGCCGGGTTCGTCGTGGCGCGAGTCGTGCCGCACCTGTTTTTGATGACAGCAACGGCTATGAACGGGTACTGGGTGGTACGGGATGTCGCAACAGCGGCTGCGCAGTCGCTTCTGTATGCGTTTGAGTCTGGCAACTTTGACGCGCGCGCGGTTTCGATTGCGGTGTTCCAAAACGCGTCGTCGGCGGTTTCGGCGAGCGGCGCGCTGAGCGCGTGCGTTGCGGTTTCCGCGACCGGAGCGTTGATTCTGGATTTCGGTGCCGTTTCACATTCCACCCGACTCAGGACCGCGGAAAAGGCAGTCAGGGAGAGGATCATCCGGCTCAGCACGTCCGCGGACGTGTGAGGAAGGAGGAGTGTATCCAGTCGCGAGACTCTTTGTGAATACACGAGGTACATTATTTCACCTTTTCGTGGACTCTGTTTTGCTCTCGCGCGTGATTTTCTGCAGAAACTTTCCCGATTCGGATTCGATTCGTACCCCCATCGAGGAGTCCTCCCGCAGTCACAGTCACGGTCGCGCGTGGAGTACCTGAGTCTCGCGTGTCTCGTTTGTTGTCCACGCGCTTATTACGCGTGTCATCACTTCGTCCCGTAAATGACCGTCCCCGCGCGTCCTCCTGTTGCGTTCTTCCCGGGTCACGTCGTTGACGAAACCGAGAGCGAAGATTTCTCCTCCCTCACGAAATGGACCACCACGAACTCCGATTTGCAGTACCACCCGTCGAATCACACCCACCCGGGCTGGCGTCCCGACCAAATGGACGACCCGATACGCGAACGGTCCCGACGCCGGTCGCAGATCGCGGAACCCGCGGGGACGGGGGAGTTCGGCGTTGGGGGATGGGCGGGAATTCCGCGAATGCGTCTGGGAAGTAAGTCGGACCCTTTGGGCGGCCCCGATCGAGGCAGAGCCGGTGTGCGGTGGGGCACCGAGCACTTCAGACGCACGTTGGGTCAGAAGTTGGTGGTTGACCCACGCGCAACGCACGCAGTGGTGGCGCACCGCGATGGAGGCGCGGTGGAGGACGAGATGGCCAGAGTGGCGCGAGACGCTTGGAGTACAGGTGGTGACACGAAATCAGGTAGTGGTGCTTCCAACGCAGGTAATGTAAAACAACACGCGTGGGAAAAGCGAGGCGTGCATCCTAACCGGATAAGGCAATCCCCGGGCGGCGCTGATGTCGTTTCCGGGCTGTGGGCGACGTCGAGCACGTCGTACGGGGGCTTTCACACGGGTAAGGAATGGGCGCAGGACAAGTGTTTGCGGAGTAAGAAACACTTGGCGCGATACGCGGCGCAAAACACCGCGCCGGTTCGGCCCGATTTCGTACTAAGCAACGCCGCGTACTCGGGTTTTCTCACGGACGAGGAACAGAGCAAAGAGGTGCTTCAAATCGTTAAGCGACAACGCGAAGAAGCGGCTAGAGCGGCGGAAACAGGAGGACCGGCGTTGGGCAAGCGGGAGATGGCGATGCTGCGACGGGAAGCGAGAAAACTCAACTTGGACTAGCTAGTGCCGACGATCAGTCGAGTTGAAGCTCGAGAAATAACTTTCACAGACTTTTTGACGCATCAACAAACAAACGTTTACATCACAGTAGACATCAACCTCTTGATGGACTTACCCTACCCTAAACCCTACCCCTAAAACTCCACCGTCACCGTGATTGGCAGGTGGTCACTGGGGTGAGTCATGTCGGGTAACCCCTGGAACGTGCTAGCTGGTCCGTCTATTGGTTCCGCGGAAGTCACGCGCACGTTTTCGCTCACGAACACGTAATCGATACACGCGGTGAAGTTCGGGGTTACGTTGGTGTGAATCGGCTCGCCGTGCGTATCGGGAGTGACTTGGTCGTTTTTCGTGTCCCCACCTGGGGACGCTTTTACCACCCCTGGCGTCCCGAGCGCCTCTTTGTACGCGCTTTTCAGTCTCCCCACCGTCCCCAGGATGCCCCGCGTCGCGGTTTGGTAAACCTCGCTTCCGGGGACGCTGTTGAAATCGCCCGCGATGACGACGGGCATCGTCTTTTTCTTTTCGCCCGCCGAAGAGGTACCTTTTTTAGTGTCACTACCGTCAGGTGGAGACACTCCGTCCAGTGGAGACACACCTGCTAAAAATCGGTCCGCGAACCCCGCGGTTTCTTTCAACAAACGCTCACTCTGCGCCAGCTTGACTTCGGGAAACGCCGGGTCCCAGAAAAGGTGCGTGGACGCGATCACGACTGGTTTGTTTTTGTTTTCGTTTGTGGGGACGGGGATTTCCTCGTTTCCGGAAACGGTTCCATCCCCGCCGGGGATACCGTCCCCAGAAATACCGTCCCCAGTTACCATCCCCACCGATTTCTCCCGGAGCACCACAAGCACCCCGACGCAATCGCGAAGGTGTTTTTTTTTGTCCGGAGGTAACGCCGCAATCGCGTCGGAGGCGTCGTTTTCGGGAGATGCGGCGGCCAAGGTTTCCAGAGTCGGGTTTTTTTGCGACTCGGCGCACGCCAAAAAGAATCCGTCGTCGCACCCGTCCTGACCCGCGCATTCTTTTCCAAACGCGAGGTCGTTATACTCGATACCCTTGCTCGCGAGCAGCTCGTACCGTGCTCTCTTGTAGAACAAACCGCACCCGTCTTTCTTCTGCGCCGTCCCTTGCGTCCTTCGTTTCCAAACCCCCGCGTACCCGTTCGTTTCGAAAAATGGTTTCCAGAATTCCTCGAACTGATCCATCTCCTGCACCGCGAACACGTCCGAATCTAACCGTAACAGCTCAGAGGTTAGGGTTTTGGACCGGGCCTTCCACCTGGTGTGAGTCGTGGTGAGAAGGAGGGGTGATGGTGCGTCAGGGTTTAGGGTTTGGGTTCAGGGTCACGAGCTGGGGCCGGTGGATGGTTTGCCTCTTCTCAAATTCGGGACTTACTTCAGCGCCGGTCCCGGGCTGTGCGCGAAAATTGCGCTTCGCACGTAGCACTGCGCGAGCATGTTGTACGTGGTGATCCGCATCACGGACGATGACGCGGACCGGGCCGTGGCGGCCATTTTTGGCCACGTTTGGGTCGACGACGCGCGGCCGATTGTGGGTTGTGGCTTTTCGCGTTTTCGGTGATGAGTCTTCTTTTATTTTCGGGAAAACGAAAAACCAGCGCGAGATTTGCTGACACAACGATGTACGCGTCGTCCCGGGCGGTTTCCTCCGCGTGCGTGTCCGTTACCGGCCGGACTGGTACCGGCCGGACGCGCACGATGACCCCCCCAAAAGCCGCCAAAACCCCGATGGACCACCCCGTGGATTACATGCCCCGCGCGCCTCTTGATTTACCTATTGATGAACACCTGTGGGTTTTCGGCTACGGTTCTATCGTCTGGAAAGTCGGATTCGAGTACGACGAGAGGGTTGTTTGCTGTTTACCCGGGTACCGCCGCAGGTTCCACCAAGGAAGCACGGACCACCGAGGGACGGTCGCCCGTCCTGGAAGGACCGTGACGCTTGAGGAGTGCGACGCAACTAAAGAACCGCCTTGCTGGGGCGCGGCGTACCGCGTGGCGCCGAAGAACGTGAACCAAGTTTTGCAGTTGCTGGAGATTCGGGAGAAGCAGTACGACAAGAGGATGCAAATCGATTTGTTTGACGGGGTGGACGGGGGTATGAATGGTAATGGAAGTAGTGGTAGTACTGCTACTACTACATCTAGTCACGGTTCCGTTATTATTCGAAACGCCCTGACCTACATCGCGACTAAGGACCCGGTGAACCTGAACTGGCTCGGCGAGCCGGCGGGGGGCGTCGCGGAGAGCGCGGCGCAAATCGCCAACGCGGTCGGGCCGAGCGGGCCGAACTGTGCGTATTTATTCAACCTGTGCGACGCCATGCGTTCAATCGAGGTGGAGGATCAATATCTATTTGACCTGGAACGAGAGGTGCGGAAAATCGTACACGAGAGAGAGGCGTAGAGGACGCGGGAGTGAAAGAAAACAACGGTACTTAATTTCCACGCTCTGGTTTACTCGCCGTCGTCAAACCCGAAGTAGCCGCGAATAGTGAACGGCTCTTGCTTGACCTCGGGCTCGAGCTTGATCTCGGGCGAACTTGGCGGTTCGGTGCGTGCTGACTTACACACCGCGCAGTAGCGCTTCAGCTTGCCGTGGGGACAGGGGTTGCACGCCGCGCAGCTGTCTTTCCGCTTGCCGTGCGGACAGGGGGTGCACGCAGCGCACTTGTTTTTCAGCCTGCCGTGCGGGCAGGGGGTGCACGTCGTGCAGTCGTGTTTCAGCTTGCCGTGAGGGCAACCGCTGCACTTCACGCAGTCGCTTTTCCGCTTGCCGTGTGGGCAGGGGTTGCACGCCGCGCACCTGCCTTTCAGCTTGCCGTGAGGGCAGGGGCTGCACTCCGCACACTTGTCTTTCCGCTTGCCGTGAGGGCAACCGGTGCACACCGTGCAGCTCTGTTTCAGCTTGCCGTGAGGGCAGGGGGTGCACTGCACGCAGGCGTATTTCACCTTGCCGTGAGGACACGGGTTACTGTCCCTGCACTGGAGTTTCATCCTTCCGTGCGAGCATCACTTGACACGCATTTTCGCGCGCCACGACACTCCGCGCGCACGCTCTTCTGCGCCCCCGCAAACGTCGTGGTCGAAGTCGTGGCTTTTTTTTTTGCCAAAAATCGTCTCTTCCCCTGAAACGAAGGAC
>Ga0209502_10000094_pt1 | contig 93884 bp, 78 predicted proteins | sample ArcticOcean_MG_C_10_FD_187442 | JGI IMG/M metagenome (GOLD analysis project Ga0209502, IMG submission 187442) | Marine microbial communities from western Arctic Ocean - ArcticOcean_MG_CB11_90 (SPAdes) (version 2) | ecosystem: Environmental > Aquatic > Marine > Oceanic | place: Arctic Ocean... | reverse complement strand
TCAAGCTGGCCATATGAAACTACATTCTCGCAATATGGCGGTTAGCGCAGGCGCTTCAGATGAAGAAGTCGGAATCATCGCACAGCGATTACAGGCTTTTAGCGGCCCTAAAACTCAAACTAAAGTACAAGAGTTACTCGAACAACTAAGAAATGAATAATTTCATTCTTCTGCTTGTTCTAAAATGGGCAAAGTTGATTGTACCGTCAAGTCGATATCCTCTTCTTCCAGAAGTGTTTCAGCACCGACCATCCCATCCAGCATACCAGATGATTGTACTTGCTCTCTAAACCATGCCTTGACCTTCTTTCTTTCAGTAAATGGGCAACCGAAGGATTCCGAAAATCTTCGAGTGGTAATCAATCTACGGGTATTTCCATCTTTTCTCCGGTCAACCATTCCTAATTGCGCCAGTTCTCGGACGTAATCATATGCTTTTTGTCCCAATAACTCAACTAATCTTGATTGAGCCATAGGTTGATGGTATGCGATTAAAGCAGCGGCTTTGAGTAACTTTTGAGGAATTTCAGTTCTTGCTTCTTTAGGTAGATGATCTGCAATTTGTGGTTTGACTTCAATAGCCCAGCGGTCACCAATTTCCGCTATTTGTAGAGCGCCGCCTCTGCGGCGTTTCAAGGTGGCTCTAAGTGAATGAAGAGAATCTATCGTCTCTTCGGCATCATAGCCTAATGACTCCGATAATTCAGAAATTGTCATTGAACGACCTGCTCCGAACAATGTTGCTTCAAGTAATGATTCCAATGGCAACTCACTCATGTAAATAACTCCTTACTCCACCAACCATTCATGGTTATCTAATGATTCATCAATATGTTCAGGGTTGCTTCGATCTGCTTCAAAGGCGTCCTCTTGAGTGGTAATATGCTGTACTTGTTCTGGACCCAATGAGATTTCAACGGCCTCTTCTGTTTGCGACAATTCAATAGCCTTTTTCAGCGATTTTTCTTCCTTTTGTTTAGCCTTATTAGCCCGAACTAACAAATTGTCTGTGTGACGTTGTGAGCCTGTAACTTGTTCTTGGATGCGGATAGACTCTTGTTTCTGCTCCGATTTTATCATTTCAATAATTTCAGCAAAATTATTGTTTGGCCTTATATCTTCAAGATAGATTGTCCCATACGGGACTGTATCTTGATAAATACTAGCAATTCCACGATGTGTCAGGAATAAACCTGCAATAAATGAAGATACTTTGGCTTCATCTTGATATCCCTCTGGCACTGAACCATATGTTTGTTCCAAGATTAGTTTCAATTCCTCCATCACATCTGCTACTGGAACCTTATTGGCCCCTGCTTTGAGACATGTTTGTCTCAATGCTCTCCAGCAGCGTTCGATATCACCCTCTAGGTCTTCATTGTGCATTCTGCCACCAATGTCGGATAAGTATTCGGATAATTCTTTTTCGTGAGCGATTCTATTTGCCTCCCTCAATTTCAATTCTTCTGCATCATCAGCAGCATCTTTGAATGCAGATAATAATTCACCTAGAGTCACAGGTCGACCTTCAGCCCTACGTACTCTCTCGTCAAATAATGAAGGTAAAACAGAGTCTGCACCACCTTCAAGGACTGCATTGGTAAAGAAAAATGCTTCATCATCATATTCGGCTTCCCAGCCGAATTCCATGCCATCATCCCAATCATCTTCTTCATCGGCACGTTGAACCCTTTCAAACAATATTGCTGCTTGATGATTCAACACCTCCCACGAAAGCCGGATTAATCGACCACAGGCAGGTAAATCCAACCCGGATGCTTGTGATTTTACCCTTGTAGTAAATACTTTCAAGAATGCCGATAAATCAATATTCCAGGCATCTAACCCTTCTTCTCTAACCAATGATAGAACTAATGCTACAGAACGATCGAAAGGATCTTCTAGACTTTGATGTTCAGCTTCTTCAGTTTTTGCGATAGCAATAATGCGGTCACTAAAAGACTGAGCTTCACGATTTTCTTCACCCGACTCCAATAATTGATCTATGATGTCCTGCCTGAGGAACCATTTATCCAAAACAGCCTGATGTTCTGCCATTATCCTCACTCCAATGTTTCCTCTTCGCCAACAACTTGTGTTTGCTCAACTTCAGACTCGTTAACTTCTTCATCTTCTTCTGCTAATATTGCTTTAGAAATTTCTACTCTCTCCTCAATATCTTCAGTCATATCGGCAGTGCGTTCGCTCAAAGAAGCCAGTGTGTTTGATTCCGCACCACTTTCTGTTAATTTATCATTCAAAAGTGACAAAATACCTCCTAGTGAACTAGGGGTTTCCAATGAATCAGGAACCAATGGCATCTCAATTGAGGCCGCTGCTGCTTCATCGATACGTGATTGGTTTTGTTCAGATGCTGCATTTGCTTCTTTCAAAGCCTTAGCACCCAATTCCAATGCTCTTTCCTTATCGAAATCAACAATACGACGACTACATCCATCGCCACCGTGAGTAATCCCGATGTGATGGTCGGCTAAGCGCAATGAAACCTTGCGCAGTGTTACCATGATGAATTGCGCTCTCTTTGAACGTTCACTGCACATTTTAGCAATTCTTTCAGCATTATACCCGTCAAGATTTTGGTCGACTTCATCAAAGTAGTAGAATGGGCTAGGGTCATAATCCTGAATTGCGAAAATCAGGGCAAGTGCTGCCATTGATTGTTCTCCACCCGATAGTTGGTGCCGTGTCACCTTAGCAGATTTGCCACGTGGTTGTGCCCAAAGTTCTAGACCACCCTTGAATGGTTCTTTTGGATTTTCTAGGAATAATTCACCACGCCCTCCATCGCTTAGAGCATTATATGCGACCTTGAAATTCTCATTTACCTTCTCGAGAACATTTAACAGGCGTTCCTTTCGTTGTAATTCTAATTGCTCTGTAACATCCAATAAATGCTTACGGCGGCTCTGTAATGTTTTGAAATCGTCTCTCATTTCGTCAAGTCTTTCTTGACAATGATCGTATTGCTCAATCGCTAGCATATTGACAGGGCCATATCCTTCAAGACGACGCTCAAGACCTCTAACTTTCTTTTCTGCATCTCCAACACTAGGCAGGGTCACATCGATTTGCGCTGGTTCAATATCAGAATCTGACATTTCAGACAATAAATCACTCAGTGTTTCTTCTTTCAAGGTCAGTGAGCGGCCTATTTCTTCGGCCATTTGGTTGCGAGAGGTTGCGTCATTTGCTTTCTGAGTTAAATCTGCTCTTAGCGAAGCCCTTTCCTCAACTAATTGAACACGCTCATTCTCCAACCCTTGATTTTCTTCAAGGAATTCTGAACGCTCAATTTCCTTAGCAGTCAGCTCTATAGAATCGGTTGCTATGGCTGCTTGCATTAAGTCTATCTTTTCACTACGAGATACAATAGCACTGTCAATTGAAGAGATCCTCCCATCTAATTCAACAACTCTGCTATCCAATAAATCTCTATGACCTGAACCACTAGCAAGTGCATCTTGGGCCCTATTCCTCAAACCTTGAGCTTCTAATCGCTTGACTTCAGCCTTGTGTAAACGTTCCTTAAGATGTGCTGGGCTGGCATTTTCCAGACTTGCTTGTGCCACAGTTCTATCACCCTCTGATTGCTCAAATTGTTTTTGGGCAACATCTAATGCAGCGAGTGTTTGACTCGCTTGGCTTTGCAAAGTACTTAATTTTCTTTCGATATCAGCAACTGCTCCCAACGATTTGTTGTGATTTGTCCTGGCCTGTCTTAGTTCAGCACGCCATTCTTGTTGCTTTGAAGCATGTTCTCCATCAGTGAGTGTATTGATTTTAGCCCTTACTTCAGATTGAACCTTTCTAGCATCTATGAGTGCCCCGTTTACAGTTTCTGACATTAATCTTAGTCTTTCTACTTCCGCAGTTAGTGATTCAACTTCGTTTGCACCTTGTACTCTGCCACCGAATGAAACTGACATTTTACGCTTAGAACCACCTATCATTGCACCACCTGTTTCGGTAACATCGCCACGCAGTGTTACTAATCTCACGCCGCCCATATTTGCTCGGGCGGTTGACATTGAATCTACAATTAGGGTATTTCTCAAAGCAAAACGGACTGCGATATCGATTCTAGGGTCATAATCGAGCAACTCGTATGCAAATCCAACAACACCGGGTTTTCTTGCCACCATTACAGCCTTACCGGCAGCTCTAGTATTTGCTAGTCGATTTAGAGGTAGGAATGTTGCTCTTCCAGCCCTTTTCTCTGAAAGCCATTTGATGGCATTTGCTGCAACTTCATCGTTTTCAACAACAACAGAGGTCATTCCACCGCCAATTGCGGCCGATAGTGCGTCTTCATGGGAATTGTCTTTAGGAGCACATAATTCTGCTATTGTTCCAATGATACCGCGTAATTCACCTCTATCTCTTGCTGCAATTACAGCTGCTGAACCGCCTGCTAATCCCTTAGCACCCGTTCTGGATTCCATTTCATTTCTTGCACTAATCAATTTACGTTCAGTTTCACGAAGCCGATTCTCGACAAGTTGTGATTCTTCTGATAATTTTGATTCTGCGTTTTGAGATGTATGCAATTCAGTTGCAAGTTTCGCCCTATCTTTTTCTGGGTTCTCGCCTCCAAATTCCTCACCTTTTAATTCAAGTTCCTCAAAGGCCATTCGTGCTTCCTCGGCGGCATCTTGGGCAGTGACTAATTGCTCTTCGATCACTTCTGCTTGAGCCGCAGTACGGTCAACCTCACTTTGAGCATCCGCCATTGCTTTTCGGCAAAGTTCAACCTTCTCGGTTGCCTTTGATAAATTGCGTGATAATTGGGCTGTTGATTCGCCAGATGATTCTAGCAGTGCACTTACATCTGCTTCTTCTTGTTCGGCTTCTTGAAATGCTATTTTTGCATTTTCCAAATCGCCTCTAGCTGAAGAAAGGCTTTCCGCAAACGCTGTCAGGGATTGTTTTGCTTCTTGGAGGCTGTCGAATAACTCTTGTAATTCGATTTTGTCCTCTACATCTTTTTCTTCAGCATCCCGTATCAGATCTCCGTTGGTGGCAATGGTGACTTGAAGATTCTGAATCTGTTGCTGCAATCCATTGGTATCCCCACCCATCAGAGCATCGATTTCTTTTTGTAATTCCCCGATTTGATCCTCCAGTCCAAGGAGTATCTTGCTCCCTTGCCTGACTTCTTCTTTAAGGTCGTTTGATTCTGTAAGATATCTACTCTGTTCATTAACCTGGTAAGCGATTTCTGATTTTTGTGATGCGTATTTTGACTGATAGGAAATGATTCTTGACTCGGTAAGCTCCGTCACCAAATCTCTTACTTTAATCGCAAGGTCTTTCTCTTTCTTCAAGTCCTTAAGGCGACCTTTTTGCTCCTCTTCAAGCATACCGATTCTTTCAATATATCCTTCGACTTGGTCTCTTTGCTTATCCGCCTTTCTTATCTCGTCATCATATGAAGTGACGCCAGCAACACCATCTAGCACTTTACGGCGCTCTTTAGAGGTCATTTTCGCGAGATTAGTGACATCGCCTTGTAGGACAATATTGTATCCATCTGGGCGAGCATTTGCAGCACCTAGAAGTCGATGAAATGACTTTTGAGTACTCTCAACGCCATCTAGGAGATATTGAGTCACAACATTATTTGCTTTGGTCAAACGAACAGTACGAGATAAGCGGACTTCTTCTAAATCAATTGGAAGGCGTCTACGTCCGTTGGATAATGTAGGATTAGCAAATACTAATGTGACTGAACATGAGCGTGCTGGTTTGTTGTTTTTACCACCATTGAAAATCAAATCTTTTGAATTCTGAGCACGGATAACCTTGTTTGAACGGGGACCTAGTACGAATTGAATCGCATCACCACAATTTGATTTGCCAGAACCATTAGGCCCAGTGATCGCTGTGAAACCCCTGTCTAAAGGAACTGTTACTTCGCCTTTAAACGATTTAAAATTACATACTTCAAGTGCTTTAAGATACATCCCTATCCCTCATTGCCGAGAATTTCGCCCCGACATTAATCCCCTCACCACTCGCGACAGGTCTTAAACAATGGCTTTGTCAACGGACCAGTAGAGCGCTTTTGAATACTAAAGAGGAAAAGCCATATGCGGTCATTCGAAATCTAATTATTGAACTTATTAGTTCTTAAAAAGATTCACAGTGTACCTTTGTTAGCACACTTTTTGCATCCAGTTCCTGCGCAATATGGGCACGTTGCAAATACTTTAACACCATAACTTGACTTTCGCATTGATAAATTTCTATCCCTTTTCAACAAATTGGAAGTTCTTGAGGCAGCAAGACTATCGGCGCCAACAGCGCTGGCTTGAGGTGTGAAAGTAGAACGGAATTTATCGGCAACTACCCTTCTCTGTTCAATTGAAGTCTGAGTTGATTGTTGTACTTCAGAATCCCAGTATTTCGGCCCTCTTAGCAAAATAGCACCTAGTATTGCGATTCCGATCTGTATCATCCAAGGCGATACATTGATGGGCATTAGTTCTGCTAAACCAGTTGAATTAGCAGGGGTCGGGAGCAATTGCAGCCTGTCTAGAATCGCGAGTGAGAATAGTACTCCACCGGCTACCATGGCTAATTTTCTGGACCTTGCCACCCATCCAGCACCTTTAGGTAATTTGAAGCGCCCTGCCAAGACCATTACCAACCCTTCTAGGAGCATGATGAAATCTGCACCGCCCCAATCACCAGTAGAACCCAAACAATAACTCTGGCCACTACTTTCCAAACTACTTGAAATCTCATCGAAGGAGCATTGTGGCTCGGTTAGTTTCAGTACATCAAGGGTGGAATTAGGAGCTCCATCTATTGCAATCGGGGCAATGATGCCGAGTTGAACATTGGATATCACAAATGCGATTATCGTGATGCCCAATAGGGTTGCAATCTTCTTCTTCAACCCCGCCATGTACCTCTTTATCCACACCCATTTGATAGTGCTATCGCAACCGATGCCGTGAATAAGTGCGGTGTTATGGCAATACTAATGAGGACGAGTGACGCTTCTCAAATAGTCATCATAGGCAGTGGAATAGCTGGATTATTTTGTGCAATCCGTCTTGCAAATGCTGGACATTTTGTCAAAGTAATTACCAAACAAAGACCCATTGATTCATCGACTAATTGGGCTCAAGGAGGCATTGCTGCAATTCTTGATAAAACAGATGGAATTGGCCTTACCTCACACATTGAAGACACTCTAAAAAGTGGAGATGGGCAGTGCGATATTTCAGTCGTAAATAGCGTAATCAATGAAGCGAGTGATAGAATACAGGATTTACTAGACATTGGTGTTGATTTCGAAAAAGATGTTGATGGTAGATTTCATTTGGCAAAAGAAGGCGGCCATTCTAGTAGGCGTATTTTGCACTCCAAGGATGCCACAGGAAAAGAAATTGAAAGAGCCCTTAGCCAAACTGCTGAGATGCACGATAAAATAGAATTAATGCCCAACCATCTGGCTATTGACCTCATTCAGTACGAACATGGAAATCCTAATGCAGGCATATCTGGAGTTTGGTGTTTGGACCAAACAACTCAAACGGTATTAACCGTCCATTCTGACACCCTTATCTTAGCAACTGGAGGCTTTGGCCAATTGTGGTCTCAAACAACCAATCCAAGTGTTGCCACAGGTGATGGTTTGGCAATGGCGTTCAGAGCTGGTGCAACAGTTAAAAATCTCGCATATATCCAATTCCACCCTACGGCATTAGCAGTGAAAAGTGATAGACCGTTCTTAATCACAGAAGCGATGCGAGGAGAAGGCGGTGTAATACTTGATGAAGATGGATTAAACAAATGGCAAATCAAGTGTAAAGAAGATGATAGAATCGTATCACCTGAGCCATATTCGTTTACTTTGAAATATTCAAAAATGGGTTCTATGGCGACACGCGACATTGTTGCTAGAGCCATTGATAGACAAATGAAAATTACAGGTAAATCACATGTATTCCTAGTAACTTCACACCTAGATGAGGATCTTCTTAACTCGCATTTCCCAACGATTAGTTCTAGATTGAAAAGACATGGCCTGAAACTTGGACATGACCCTCTGCCAATTTCTCCCGCTGCTCATTATGCGGTTGGGGGCCTACTAGTAGACGATATAGGGCGACCTTTTGTCAAAGATAATGGTCAAGTATTTCCACGATTGTTTGCAATCGGTGAAGTCGCATGTACTGGAATGCACGGTGCAAATCGTTTAGCCTCAAACAGTTTGCTAGAAGCGGTAGTATATGCTGCAAGAGCAGCTGAACATATCATCTCAAACCCTCCGACTAAACATCAAAATGAACTGCCAGATTGGAGAGCCGATGGACTCGAGAATCTATCCGAGCACACTCCTGTAGTCCATGATAGGAATGCATTGAGGCAAACCATGACGCAAGAAGTTGGAATCGTAAGACGTTTTAGCAGATTAAATCGGGCTGCAAGGCGACTAGAGTTATTAGGGCAAGAAGTTGATCGATTATGGAGAGGATCAATACCAACCCGTTCAATTGTTGAACTGAGAAATCTAATATTAGTGGGCCAAATTGTCACTGAAGATGCGATAGCAAGAAAAGAAAACTGCGGACTCCATTTTAATCAAGATCTGGTCAAGGAGTGATCAGTTCAATTATTGAAGCAAGCATATTGTTCAATGGAGTACTAATGCCAAGTTTTTCTCCCCGATTCACTATTTCCCGATTCAAAACTGAAATTTCAGTGGTCGCTCCTGCCTTCACATCTTCGAGCATACTACATGAATTTGAAGATGTTGAAAGTAATACTTGCCGCAGATTATGTTCTAATTGCTGATTTGTACCGACGTCTATTTGTTCTGCCCTAGCAACATTGGCTCCTTCTATCATAGTAAATACTGCATTAGCAAACATTTCCGCCCCTAATAATTCCCCATTTTCCACCCCTGCCATAGCTGCGAGGGGATTTATTGCGATGTTTATCAAAACTTTATTCCAAATTAAACTGCGACCATCTTCAACTATCTCACAATTTATTCCACTACCGATGAGACTTTCATTGAAATCATTTAATTTTTCATTCTGAGACATTACATTATTTGCAAGATGTAATCGACCCTTACCTGCCCAGCGAACTTGTGAAGGAGATGCAATGTTTGCTCCGTGGGTTGTTGAAGCATATACGACCCGATGCATACCCAATTGATGGCAAAGTCTCTCAACGTTGCCTAATCCATTGGTAATAGCGAATGCAATGCCATCTGCTTTGAGTAATTTGGAGGCTAAGTCGCATAAGTTATCAAGAGAACGAGATTTCCCTGCAATTATAACCACATCAGCACTATTCTCAAAATGATTAGGAATTCCAACTTCATCAAAAGTTAACTCAAATCTTTGGCTTTCAACAGAAAATGATTCCTCACCGGTTACACAAATCCCATTTTTTGTAATCATGGCCATATGTTCGCCGCGTCCGTGAAGATGAATCTCATGCTCAGTGCGCGACAAAAGTGCTGCAAATAATGTTCCAATGGAACCTACACCCAGAACAGAAACTCTCATTCTCACACCTCAGATATAACTGCCTAGGTGGATTACTACTCCGCCATCTTGATGACTAATCCACATAGTAGAAAATGTACTATTTGATGGCATAAAACTGAATTCGTTGATACCTTGTTCAAGTGATGTTGAACTATTCATCATTTGCCACGGAGTTCCACTACCCTCATTCTCTACCCGAACTGGAATAGAAGTGTTTGAAGGATTATAAAATGAGAATGTGGACATATTATCTGAAGAGATGAGGGTTCCATTGGTTGCAGCAGCCCAAATATTACTCCATAGGCGATAACTAATATTTGAACGGACTAAAATTAATTCAGGTCCTTGTTCTACTGCAAAGGATATTTGTGGATTTGGATTTAATTGATTTTGGCACAAACTAACATTCACGCCCTCTTCCATTATCAAGGTCAAATTTGTTTCATTTACAATCGCTGGGATTTGGCCTTCTTTTCTAACACTCATATCCCAGATCCAATCACCCTCAGATGGGCTTGGAGGGGTGCTAATATGAGAGTCAATAGGGCATTGGTCCCCTTGTGCAAGTAGCCCGCCAGTAGCAAATTCGGCTCCATATCCTTGGACATCTTCAGCGAAGATATTCCAGCCATCTAGAGGCACTATTGCCTTCAGTTGTTTTGCCGGCATTGTGCCCTCGAAAATGACACCATTCAACGAGATTTGATTCAAGTCCCATGCTCTCAAGATTATTGGGTCTAGCCCGATTACGCAAATTTCATCAGGTATTTCACTCAAATTTGCATCCATATCAGTTTGCCCTTCAATCCAATATAGTCTTGTTTCAGTGGTAAAAGCAGTGTTAGCATTAGGGAAACTGACTAGTAAAGAATCTTCAGTACCTAGATCCCCATTTAATCTAATACAACGCTTTACTTTGCCATTATCCTCTAAAAGATTCCAATCTGATGTTGGATAAAAATCGAGGGCTGGGAGAACTTGTAGAGATTGTAATTGGTAACCTTCTTCGGTCAACATTATCAAAGAGAAATTTTCACCCATTGGAGAATATAGGGGTTTGTTCCAACTAATAGACAAGACAAAGGTTGCATATTTTCCAGGCATTAAATCTTCACCGCATCCTAAACCATTGATACTGAGAGAATCTTCACCTTTACAATCCCATTCGTAATCCCATTCACCAATAGATTGTCCACCATCCCTAACTACATCGATGGCGTAAGAGTGTTGAACAAATGATGGATTAATAATTTCAATTGTTAAGTTGGTCATCCAGACACCATCATCGCCTCTGGATGCAGCCTCTATTTCGCCAAACTCAAATATCAATGGAGATTGCCATTCATCATGTAATAAGATTGGAGATTGGCTCGGTAATGACAACATAAAAAATAAGAAAAAGAACACACCGAGCCTCTTTTCTGTTTTAAGGCTCAACCCCGCGGGCTCATCCAAAACTATTGGTATTCTAGGCTCCCCGCCCATATAATACAAGAATGGTAAGATCAATACCAGTACAAGGGTCCAAACTGAAAATCCGTCAAAGGCTTTGAATAACCAAGCAAAGATTAGAATTACGAAGAATAATCTAACTTGAGTACCAGAATTTCGGGCCAGCACTGAACCTAGACGAGAAACCATCAATCTGCCACCAGGGAATGTTGGAATCGGAAGCAGTGAAACCCAACCAAAGAATGTCAAAACCGAACCGGCTTTGGCTAATGGATGTGCCCAAGCAAGCCTAATTGAGAGGTCGTCATAAAAGATAACTGCCAACAAATTAATCAACAAAGGAGGCTCTATAGAACGTGGCGCTGAAACGAGAGTTATCAATTCAGGAGTCAAGAATATTCCGACCATCCATAAAATAAATCCCCCACAGATCATTACCCCTGGTGCAATGATAGAGATATTACCTAATTGACTACGATTATCCCATGGACGGGAACTCATCCGAGGTAATGATGAAATTAGCAATAGGCCGAAAGGCCATATTAGTGATGATGGTGAAAACAATCCCACCGACCAGAATGCAATTGAAATATCTGGAATCGGAGCGATATGCCCTATCCTGAGACCTTGTTTAGCAGCAGCCCTTACCTGTATTAGCGATGCCAAAAAGAGTGTTGCTAATATCGGAAGGGTAAAACCAATAAAGGAATCAATAAAGTTTCCATACCCAAACCAACCACCAGCCGGTGATGTGTTTTCGATCCATAAAGAACCTGCTAAAGTTGCGGTTAATGCGGTCATGGACCATAAAAACAAATGCACTTTTATTGGCGGGAATTGCCTATCCGGCATAGGTAGTATTGTTACTAACCAAGGGTCATCAATCGATAACCTTGCCATCCATCCAAGTTTAGCGATATGTGAATTAATCTTTTTCAAACAGTCATGAACATCTCTATCTTGTTTGACATCTATAATCCAACTTGGCCATCGGCCTCCAATTTGTTCAATCAGATGAAATTCCCGACTTAGTATATTTGCTAAAAGTGCGTGCTGGTCCCATGCTTTCTTGTGGGCAGTCATCTGTTCAAGGACGACTGAGGAATTGTTATCGTCATCCATCCAACATCCACCTCAAGAAACGCTCAGCACCACTCCGTCTTCAATCAATCCCTCACCCAGCCTCAACTGAAGTGAAGATAATAGTGAAATGTGATTCACTTATTCTTGAATCTCTTCAAACGGAAAGTTTCTTCTCTTTCCATTTCTTCAAGGCGAAGTTGAATGAAAACTCTAGCACTCTCTAGTTCTGGAATAACTTTGAATTCAAGTGCATTGACTCTCCTCTTAGTTGCTTCAATCTCTGCAAGTAATCTTTTTAATGTACCTTCCATTTCTGCAGCACGAACAATCTTCTCAATCAAATTACCAAAAGAATCGCTAGCCTCGTCAATATATGGTGAAGAACCGATATATCCGACACCTCTTTCCGAGAATGTTGATTTTAAATTACTTCCACTGACGCTTGGCACTACTACACCCATGATATTTCGCCTTTCAACTTCAACTTGCGGAGTTGCCGTGTTTGCTATTGCAGCAGCACGAACAGCCAAACCACCTTCAATCGCATTAGCTAAGTCAATACGTTGCTTTGCTAGACGGTATGTGTCGGTAAGATCTCGCTTGGCCTCAATCATTTCAGATAATAACTTGCGGAATTCATGGAAAAGACCATCACGCTTCATCTTGAGAAGTTTATACCCATTTTTGGTTTGCTTGATGCGCCCCTTGAGTTTGATAAGTTCACTTCGTGTTGGTTTAATATCGAGTGCCATAACTTTCACCTCCTCTCCTTATTCTATGGAAAAATTCACTTCCGGTTTTCAGGATGATACTTGTCAATCCACTTTTGGTCTAGACGTACTAGATATTTAGTGTCGATACGCGCCATCAAAGTCCAACATAGGTCGAGTGTTTCCTCAATACTACGATCCTCATCACGGGATTGACGAAGGAACTTATCTTCAAACACACCAGAGAATTCTAGAAGTTGCTTATCACGTTCGTTCAGTGCATCTTCACCTACAATTGCAACAAGACCTCGTAATTCACGGCCTTGTGCGTATGCAGCATACATTTGGTCAGAAACAGACTTGTGGTCTTCACGAGTTGTCTTCTCTCCAATACATGAACCCATCAAACGGGACAATGAAGGTAGTACGTTGATCGGCGGATAGATACCTTGTTGGTGTAATTCACGAGAAATAACAATTTGACCCTCGGTGATATAACCGGATAAATCCGGAATAGGATGTGTAATATCGTCACCAGGCATTGTTAGAATTGGGAATTGGGTGATTGAACCCTTCTTTCCTTTTACTAATCCTGCACGCTCGTAAAGCATTGCCAAGTCAGTGTACATGTAACCTGGATATCCACGGCGTCCTGGAACTTCTTCACGAGCAGCCCCGATTTGACGTAGTGCATCACAGTAGTTTGTCATATCCGTATAGATGACCAGTACGTGGTAATCCTTTTCGAATGCAAGATATTCTGCAGCAGTTAATGCGAGGCGAGGTGTAATAATACGCTCAACAGCAGGGTCATCTGCTAGGTTAACGAATAATACCGCCTTTTCAAGCGCACCAGTTCTCTCCAAATCTGCGCGGAAGAAATTGTATTCTTCAGCGGTAATACCCATAGCACAGAATACTACGATAAACTCTTCATCGGAACCTGTTAACTTTGCTTGACGTGCAATTTGCAATGCAATGTCATTGTGCGGTAGACCTGATGCTGAGAAAATCGGCAACTTTTGTCCACGAACCAAAGAAGTACAACAGTCAATAGCGGAAATTCCGGTTTGAATGAAATCGTGTGGGCTACGACGGCTGTACGGGTTGATAGCTGCGCCGATGATGTCATCGTACTGTTCTGCAACGATATCTGGTCCATCATCACGAGGTTTTCCAGCACCATCGAGAATACGCCCGATCAAATCTTCCGATACAGGGAGTTTGAAAACATCTCCCATGAAAGTTACTCCTGCTTCTCTATCGATTTTAGCTGTTCCTTCGAACACTTGTACGATAACTAAATCATTGGATGTATCGAGAACTTGTCCATTCTTAATCGTTCCATTGGTCAATCGTAATGATACGATCTCACCAAAAGCAACAGGTTCTGTCTTATTCAAGAAAACTAGAGGCCCCTTGACGTCTGTTATTGTTCTATATTCCTTTCCAGTCATGATAATTCCCCCTCAGTTCTCCTCCACGGTAGCAGCTATTTCGGCGAGCATGGTTTTGACCATGTCATCGATGGTATCGATATATCCTTTGTTTAAACGACCACGCATTAGGTCTGAACGTGAAGGGACGTTTACTACATCCCCTAGTTGTGATCCAGATGCCATTGCGGACTTAGCAGATTCTTGGAATGCTAGAATCGCCTTTGCCATCTTATATTGCAAGTTAATATCACAATATGCATCCACTTCGTGGAATCCATTTTGTTGTAGGAAATATTCACGAATCATTCGAGCTACTTCAAGTGTCAATTGTTGGTCAACAGGAAGTGCATCGGAACCGACTAGTTGTACGATTTCTTGCAATTCGGACTCTATTTGTAATAATCCAGATAGTTCGGTACGGATTTCAGGGAAATCTTGTGCGATGTTATCTCTAAACCATTGGTCAAGACTTTGCGGGTAGAGTGAATAGGAATTCAACCAATTAATCGCTGGGAAGTGACGTTGACGAGCAAGACCAGCATCCAGACCCCAGAATACCTTCACAATACGAAGTGTACCTTGTGACACAGGTTCGGAAATATCTCCACCAGGTGGTGAAACAGCTCCAATAACGGTAATTGAACCGTCTTCCCCATTCAAGGTCTCAACACGGCCAGCACGTTCGTAGAACTCGGCAATACGAGTTGATAGGTAAGCAGGATATCCTTCTTCACCAGGCATTTCTTCAAGACGAGAAGAAATTTCACGCATTGCTTCAGCCCAACGAGATGTAGAATCTGCCATCAGAGCAACGTCGTAACCCATGTCACGATAGTACTCAGCAATTGTAATTCCTGTGTAAACTGATGCTTCACGAGCTGCTACAGGCATATTGGATGTATTTGCAATCATTACAGTTCTTTCCATCAATGGTTTTCCAGTGTTTGGATCAATCAAGTGAGGGAATTCGTCCAATACTTCAGTCATCTCATTTCCTCGCTCTCCACAACCGATGTAAACAACAAGTTGTGCGTCAGAGTACTTTGCTAGAGATTGTTGTGTAACGGTCTTACCAGATCCGAATGGACCTGGAATACCTGCTGCGCCACCCTTTGCCAATGGGAAAAGGAAATCAAGAATACGCATTCCAGTAATAAGAGGGATTACTGGTGGATACTTTTGTTGATAAGGGCGTGGTGTTCTAACCGGCCACTTCTGCATCATCTGCATATCACTTCCATCTTCGAAAGTACAGATAGTTTGTGTGACATTGAAATCTCCAGATTCGATAGACTTGACTACACCGCCAGCTCCTGGGACAGCCATAATCTTGTGAACGATTGTGTCAGTTTCTTGTACGTGTCCAACAACTTGCCCTCCGACAATAGTATCTCCAACGGAGACTTGTGGTTCAAAGGTCCAGATCTTCTCTAGGTCAAATGCATCTGCATCGACACCACGAGTAAGGAAAACTCCCATTTCTTTTTCAAGTGTAGGAAGAGGTCTTTGAATTCCATCATAGATTTGAGTTAACAAACCAGGTCCAAGTGAAACTGAAAGAGTCTCACCTGTATTAATTACGATTTCGCCAGGGCGAATTCCGGATGTATCCTCGTAAACTTGGATAACTGCCTTATCACCGTGCAATTCAATTACTTCGCCCATTAGTCCTTCCGTTCCAACACGGACAACATCGTACATTGCCGCTTTCATATCAATAGCAGTAACCACTGGGCCTGAAATACGGTAAATTAATCCTTCATTTTTCATCTATTATTCCTCCATTATTTTTTGGAAATCATTTCCATAAGTCGACTCCGATTGCCTTACGAATTGTATCTCGCAAGGTGGTGTCCTCCTCAATACCGATACCAAGAACGGTTGGGGAGACGGATGCTGAAAGTCTTGCGCGAAGACGATCTGGCAATATGGCTTGGGTTGCGGAGTCAATTACGACAACCCCCACATTTTTGTTATTTAGCAATCCACTCAATGTTGAGGCCATAGCCTCATCATCTTCTGGATTGTAGAGTGTAGAAATTCCAGCAAGCTGAAATCCAAGTGTGAATTCTGGTGTCCCGACTATTGCGATTTCCATATTTTCACCTCAGAGTATGTGTGCCTCTAACACTTCGGACGGCAGTCCTGCTAGACGCCCACGTACGATTAAACGCAAATCTGCAACTTCCTGTACCTTCATTGCAACATAATTGACAACCGGTAAGGCTGAAACAGGGTATAGGTAGCTCATGCGCTGTAATAATGCGTGTTCTCTAGCATTAAACCAAGTAATTACTGGATCGAGACTGTTAACGGATTTGGATTCTGCCAATACGCCTTCAAATGCTTGCATATCAAATCGATTAGCACCTCTTAGAATGTCAAGAGCTGCATCTTTACCACCTGCTGCGATAGAAGAAAATGCTCTCTCTGGAATCAGTCTTCCACCAGGGATTAGCATTGCTACGATATCATCGCTGTCAATACCAACCGCTTCCGCCTCAATAATATTGATAATGTTGCGGTGGTCGATTTCAGATTTCAATAAATCTTTCAACAATCTTACACCTTTACCATTAAGGCTAAGTGATGCTAATGACTTCTTGAAATAGTGTCTATCAAGTGCATTTTCATAATCTGCTAACTTTGCATCTTCTTGTAAGGACATAAGGTCTGAACCGAATGGCATTCTGCGCATTTGAGTTGCTGCTGACCTTAGGTCGTCCGCATTTTCTATCATTTTCAACCAAGGTGTATTGATATCATTCAATGCTGGCAAAATATTGTTTGAAACTTTATCTTGGTCCACATCGTTAATCACTGCACGTAGAACTACCTTAGCGTTTTGATATTCAAAACGAAGAGTGTATATTTCTACCATTGCGCGGATTACACCATTACACATCCCTACAATTTCTTTTAACTCGTGTTCTAAGTTATGCGTAAGAGCTGCCTCAACTAAATCTCCACCAGAATATTTTCCAGCGTATAGGTCCATTTCTGCTCGGTAACCCATGTCCCCGACAGCAATGGTCATTTGTTCAGGTGATTGATTGATTAACTGACGTAGACGTGCACGATCTGCTAGTTTTTGCCTACGCGATTTAGCGCGGGCGGCCACATATGGAGTATTACCGAGCATTGCCATCATCATCCCTCAATTGAAAAGTGTTGCATTTATTGAAGTACGCTTGTCAGACCAAACTTGGTCGAGAAGTTTATCAAATCTCATGTCGAAAGAAACTGAGCCATCTGTTGCTTCAAGAATGAAGCCGCCTAAGCCCTCAACATCATCGCCAATGACCCTAGAGCCGGCAATTCCTGATAGGGCAGCACGGTCAATCGCAACTGGGCGAACAGTAAAGTCGCCAACCGCTAGTTCATCTGCTTGAGCCATCAATCCTTTGAGAATTGAAGCCCTTCCAGATAATGCTGGGTCTGCTAGTTGTCCTTTTGCCTCTTCGAATGTGGCATCCAACACTACACGACGTGCTACTAGCTCATCTTTTTTGTTGGATTGTTGAGCACTAGCAACGATTTCCCTTGCTAGTTGTTCTGCCTCACGTGAAGCACGACTACCCGCTTTATCACGGATAATTGCGGCCTTTGCTTCTGCTTCCGCAATAATCTCCTTGGCTGAAGTATTTGCCTCTTTCAAGATGGCGTTTGCCTCAGTTTGCGCAGATGATGCGATGTCTTTTGCTAATGTTTCAAGTGTCATGATATTTCCTCCGATTTTATTCACAAGACTGGGCGAACCCAATCAGTTGTGCCATCATAAAAATAATGGCAAAGCACCTAGAATCACAATGGATTCAGGCAATGCTGTGAAGATAATTGCTATACCGAATTTGGAACTGTCTTCAGCAAGCATACCAACAGCTGCGCTGCCGATTGCTGCTTGAGAGAAGCCCGCACCGATTGCGGCAAGGCCTAGTGAGAGGCCGACTCCGACATCTCCGGTCATTCCAGATGTTGCATCAGTAGTATCTTCTGCAGCTGCTACACCTTGTGCTACAAGGGTTAGTGCTAGCATTACAATCAGTGTGCGTAGGCTCATTTTTAGGGTATTTGCGTTCATTCTTGCTACCTCCTTATTGTCCAGTGGACTGTGATTCACGCTCAGCGTGCAGGGTCCGGCCGCCCAGTGGATTAAAGATCACACCAGATCCGTCGTAAAACTTGCTCATCCATTCCACAAAGTGGAGACGGATAGCGTGAATACTCGGCGAGAGTATTCCTAGAGCCAAAGCAAATATTTGTATGAAGATGAACAATATTAGTCCGACGATGAAACTGAGGACGCCTCCGCTCCACATCATTTCCCACCCCATAGAGATGGAAATTTCAGCGATCTTAACTCCTGCCACACCAACTGCCATGATACGCAAGTATGAGAGTGTATTTGCTAGAAGACCGAATGTCTCAATCGGCCCCATGATTATTCCTCCGACCCATCCGAATTTCTCAAATATTGCAAGACCGATTACTAGGCTGACAATTCCAATAAATAATAATGCGGTCCAAATTTGGAAATCGAACAAATCATTGTACCCGCTAACCATATTCCTGCATTGCATGAAACCGCCGATGAGAATCATCATCCAAGAACCTTTTTCGAAGAATGCTGCTGGTAGCCCATGTGCTCTGTAGACATTAACAAATCCAATAATGAATCCAGATAAAAGATGTAATACACCAATATAGATTGATAAAAGAACATATTCTTGCAATCCATACCCATCCGATGCTCTATGGAATGGCATGTGTAAGCCAGTCAACCCCGTCAAGGTGGCAACTGTTTCTGGAACATGGAATGTAGTATATGTCCAACTATAGAAATCTTTAATGAACCAAATTGTAGGCCCTGATGCACCATCTTTGCCATCCCAAATGAAACCAAACCCTTCAGCGAAAATTATTCCCCAGATGATACACCAAACACCCATCCACGTTAGAATCGTGATTCCGTTCTTGGCAATTGGGTCTACTGCGAACGGTTTGCTTCCAAGCCATTTCGCTAGCAGCAATATAATGAGACCATATCCCCAATCTCCCAAAATCATTCCATAGATAAGAGGGAATGTCATCATCAGCATTAGTGTCGGGTCGAATGTGCCATACTTTGGACGACCCACTAAATCAACAAGTAGTTCAAACGGTTCTGAAACAACCCCATTTTCTAATGCGATAGGTGGGCTTGCATGATGCTCACCCTCAGCGTGGTGATGGTCGTCCACATGCTCTTCAACTTCAACGTGAGAAGCCAACGAAGAAAGTGCACTCTTGACATCTGATGCATTTTCAGTAGGCACCCATGCGTCAATTGCAAATGCTTGCTTAGATACTGCGCAAAGTGTTGGTGCTGTAAAAATTGCATCTTCTCTTGTCAAATATTCTTCCATGATGACGAGATCTCTGCCATGATTTGCGACCCAGGAGTCCCCGAGTGCGATATTCTTTTTTACCGTTATCACTAGTTTAGCGATTTCTTTTTCAAGAGATGAAATAACTTCGCTTGGCGAACCAACTCCGCTCGGAACTTGAATCGCTCTTGCGTTCTTGCTACTGAGTATTAGTTGAACATCTGTAGCGTGTTTAGAAAGACATGCAATCGCTATTACATTTGATTCAGCATGAACTTCTACATCCTTGCCCATTTCTTGGACAAGTGTGTTGTAAATTGTTTTTGACTTTGAAGATTCAGAAACATAGACTTCTAAATATTCTGTGCTTGTAAGCAGATCTAGCGGAATGTTAAGTGGTTCAATTCTCTTCAATATTGCGAGTTGTTCGCCCTTGGATTCAATCTCTGCTTCAGCATCTCTTACCACATCTGCAAATGCCAAACCTTGGTCTACGATTTCTTCAAACCCTGAATTAATCATTTTTTGAACTTCGGAGACGGATTTAGGACCTTTGAGATTATTAGGAGAATAGTGTGCATTGACCCCGCGTACTTTGGTTAGTAGATTGCTCACTGAATTTGCACTATGGCTATCAATTGCCTGCCCGATACCAATTCCATCTTCGAAGTTACCATATTCTTCAATATGTACGCAACTCATCTCCGCGCAAATACGGAGGATCTGTTCCATTTTATCAACAGGGGCAGCCACTGTCAAACGGGACATATCAACAGTTACAAACATTGAATCACCTTTATTGTGGCATTAGAGAATCTATGATTAATTGTACTGCATCACCTTTACGGCCATTTGCAGCGGAACCGATTGATTCGATTCCTTTTGCACCTTCGGATTTTACTTTATCAGCATCTTTGTTTGCTGAATCACGAGCTTTGTCCATAGTAGATTTAGTATTATTTACCGAATCATCGGTTGCTTCAGCGATTAAATCAGATGCATTTCTTCGTGCATCAGCCATTATTTTTGAGGATTCATCTTGTGCGTCAGACAAGCGCTTTTCAGCAGCCTGTTCAGCATTTTTGATGCTTCTAAGAACTTCAGCCATACCCATAGCAATCACCGGTAGCCTTGGCGAGATGAAAGGGGTTTATGAGAGTAGTGGGGCTTGAAGATGGTAATCCAGCCCCAAAAACATGACAATTGCAGTGATTTTGACTTTAAAGATGAGAAAATAATCTCATTGTGGTTTTCTACCACGGAATCTACTGGCCATTCCAAACGGTAGAAGTAAGCGCCCTTGTACACCATTGTACCCGACTTCTCTCATCATTTTCCGATAGTATCCATTACTACCATAATGCGTGTAAGTCCGGGCTAACCCTTTCCAAGGATGATTCTTATCCTTGGTGACAAAACGCGCCATCCATTGAACGACTGTAGCCATCCAAATCGCTCCAAAAAAACCATGTAACCAATTTGCTTTGCCGGCATCACAAATAACTAGTTGGCCACCTGGTTTTAGCACCCTATATATCTCTGCCAATCCCTGCTTTTTATCCTTAAAATCTCTAAATGAAAACAAGCAGAAAACCATGTCAAATGTGTCATCTGGCAAAGGAATGTTTTCAGCGATCGCTTCCACATAATTAGCAGGGGATTCCCCGCGAGAGTTACGCGCTGCATCGACACGCTCTTTAGCAAATTTCAACATCAGCGCTGATGGGTCAAGACATGTGACTTCAAGACCCACTAGATCTTCCGCAAAAGACCCTGGACCACATCCAACTTCTAGAACATTCATACCTTCTGTAGCATGATTACGAACATTCCTGCGCCATCTTTTGTCTTGTCCAAAAGTCATTAATTTGTTGACTTTGTCATAATTGGGAATTGTTGCTTCAAGTTGCAACTCTAAATCGTTCCATGCTTCTTCATCAATGCCCGAGGGGTCAAAACCACCAGTTGCATCACGTGTAGCCATATCTTTCGCGGGCTAGGGCCTGCCTTTTGAGTTGTCGCATAGATGCGATTGCAGCAACCAGTGGATTACAATCGATACTCAAGAAATACGTTCTACTGTTTCTGGAGTAATACCTTCCGCAGGAGTTACTCTGAAAACTAGAATTTTCAAATTTTCTGGAGCGTTACGGAATTTTGAAACGATCATAGATGTTTCAAAATCTGTTCCAATGGTTCTAACTTTGAATGAAAGCACCATATCGGCAATAGATGACAATTCTTGCTTAATAGTAGGATTTAATCCTTCGTTGGAGATGTTGATCAACACTAGTCCACGCATCATTTGTGCATGCGCTTGTAACATTCTCACCATAGCTACAACTTTGGTATTATCTTCTCGCTGTAAGAAGAAATCTAAATTATCGATTACCACTCTAAAGTATGGCCCGAGTGACATGATTTCATTCGTTACCTCAGTTAGGTAATCGTGGTGCTTTTCATCTACGAACCTTGTTTGCGCTAAGCGTTGAATATCTTCTAATCTAAAGCCCTCAAGTCGAAACCGACTTGCCAGAAGTTCCTTTTCCAATACTTCACTATTATATTCTTCACCAATGGTTCTAACATTGATATCTAAAGGCCATCCATACTTAGTGAAAACACGGATTATTTCTTGCCGCCCTTCATTGGTGGAAACATATAGCGTATTTTCTGATTCTTCTGCTGGAGATGTGAATTGCTTACCAAATAATTCTGAACCTGAACCGGTGTCAGTAAAACTGACCATTGTGAATCCTCGCGGAACTCCACCATGCATTTCTAAATCGAATTTTGGAACTCCGAAGGAGCCGACTCCTCCAAAGAACTCTTCGTCTTCTTCCTTGAATGTATATTGCTTACTCATAACAATCATCTCAATGAATTACGACTTGCCCTCTGTCTATTAGGTCTGTGCAGTATAAATCAAGATTTGATAATACCAGCGGAGGTGTTTGGTCGGGAACATTCAATATGACTGAAAGAACTTCTCTTTGCCTAAAAGTGTTAATAAATGTATGAAGATACTCTGCGAGCATTCGATCATCATTGTATATCGCTAATGCGTTCACACTATCTAATATTACGAAATTGCGTTCAAGGGTTGTGGTCCTCAATAGATAGAGTGATCTAAGTAAGATCGACTCCAGCATAATTGGCGAATCTACGTAATGAATATTCTTTCTGGTTGTAGTTGTACCCCCTAGTACGCCAGAGGACACTAAATCAATAAATTGTATATTGGATACATCTATTCCAATGGTCTCAAAGGCCTCAATCATTTCCATTGCACTTCTGCTTCCAGAAATGTAAACCCCACCCATCTCAAACATTTGCATTAATGGAACCATAGTACTAGCAGTTACCATAAATGCATTTGAGTTACCACAGCGAACTTGAACTGAACTGCTTAGAGCAACTTCAGTGAGTTGTTCTGCGATTCTTTGGTCAAGTTCGAACATTATTAAGCACCCCATCTGCTTTTTGTATCGCCTTGAGCGCCCCATTTGAGCATTGGAGTTAGCATCACACCAATCGGAGTTAATTCAATTGCATGCTTTGCCCTAGAGTGTGAAGTTCCACGCATCTTTACCACTTGTAAAAACCTTAGAAGATGTCCCATTCGTTCAACATCTCCCATAACGACAATTCCATCAGCAATTGCTTCTTCAACGCCGAAAGACGACCAATGAGCATTCTCTGTAGCGGAAGTAATTTCAGAAATTAGTATAGTGGTACAACCTAGAGTTGATAATTTCTTTCCTAATGTGAAAAGGAAATCTCTGATTAGTTGTTCGGATTTAATCTTGTAACAAAGTGTTGTAACTGAATCAATTACTAAACGAGTGACACCAATTGTATTGACAATATCTACAATCGCTTTGATTAGAGCGTGAACATCATCCAAATCGAAAGATGATTTTTCCAAACCCAACCAAGAATATAATACATCCATGTCAAAAACATTGATCAATCCGGTATCGACCATATTCATGTCAAAAAATTCAAATTGGCGGATGTTTTCTAACAACTTGACAGATGGCTCGGTAGCAGTGAAATGCGCACATGCCTCGCCTGCAATTGCTCCTCTAACCAAAAATTCCATCGCCAACGTAGTCTTTCCAGAACCACAAGTGCCAGATGCTAGTACAGTTGAACCATATGGTATCCCGCCGCGGAGGATTTCATCTAATCCATGGATGCCTGTTATGCATCTATCACGGGTGTAAACTGCTGCAGGTTGCATGGGAACAAATACGACGAAGGGCTTTGGGTTGATGAACTGTGCGCCCAAAAATGTTGAGTTAGTGACTCATTTGAATGTGAAATATTCAAACATTAATTTCCTGGAGTTGGTTCATCAGAAATTGACCATGAAGTAGAATCAAACATTGAGGTACCATCCCAAACAATTGATTGACCGTTTATCAAAAATAATCCTGTGTCCCCTCCCCATTTAATTCGCTGGATGTCCACTGGACGTGATTCGAATATCTGTGTGTACTTTAGAGCCAATTGCCCATTACCATTTGCTAAAATATCAATTGAGCCGACACCGAGGAAACCGTCAACCCCCAAATCAATCACTTCGCTTGCATTTCCAGCGGCTTGACTAGAGGGGTCGCCTGTAAATATTGCAGTTGCCTTACCTGTAATTATACCATCTTTAAGAAGTAAATTTGAAACTGAAGAACCAGCGGTATGAGTAAGTGACCACCCATACAAAGATACTGCGAAGTCATTTGGGTTGTATATTTCAATCCATTCAGGACCGAGCTGCGTTGGACGTGGATGGATTTCTGTGATTTGCAATTGGTTCTCCTTGCGCCCTCCATCATGCACTTCAAGGATTACCTGGATCGTTTCGTCATTTTGATAGAAATAGCGATAAGAAGTCGATGATGAGCGAGTACCTTGTTTTTCTGTGCCCCCATCAAATAATACTTGGCCCATTCGTTGGATATCGTTACTTTCAGTAATTATAATATTGAGGTGGAAACTATAGCCCTCATCCAATCCGATTCCGATGGCAAAACCATCTTCGCTTAAATTATGCAAAGCATTGATTTTTGTTTCATTTATTTTGCCATTCACTATCAATCCCGCTTGGACTCTCCCCGAATCCAATTGTTTGGCTGAAAATGAATGCCAGTTCGCAGTTGAATTGTCATAATCAAATACTTCATTTTGAATAGGAACGAACCATCCTTCGCCCGAACTAATACGGTCCATGCCAAGAACTGCAGCACCATCTAGTCGGTCCAAGGAAGGGTCATTTGAGCCCATTTCTAATTGTGCCAGGGAAAGAAATGCAGTCAAAATCATCAAGAATAATACAAAGGCAGTAAGGAATTCAATTACCGCCGTAATCGCGCCATCTTCTCTCTCTGGGTGAGAGTAAACGGTTCCCTGCATATTACGGGGTGTTGTTTGACGATTCAAGAGGTTGCCGCATATTTCAACATCGTTGGTTATGTTAATTCAAATTTTTAAATCGACCAAGGTTATTTCGGCTAATAGCAAAAGTGCATTTATCGCCACCACATACACCTTCGTGGGCGATGACTCTTTGAATCCCCCTTGTAAGCCATTGGATGATGTCGCAGCGGGAGTCATATCAATACGGGGCCAAAGGTAGCAGTTTGTTCCTTGTGTTTTTGCTTCTTCTTTCTTCTCTGGGAGGCCTCACCGCTCTACCCAGCGTTAGTGCTTCTGAAACAGGTGACCTTGCTATTACCGATGGAATTTCACCCACTCAAGACATCTGGGCTTCATCATTTGATACATTTACATTCACTACTCAAATAAAAAATCAGGGCTTGAGTTCTGCTGGATTAGATAGATTAATGCGTTGGCATGTTTGCTTAGGGGATTTAGATGGACCGATCTGTAAATCAAACTATGAGTCAAGAGGACAGTTTACCCTGACAAATATTCCCCAAGGACAATACTCCAACATCACATCTGTAAATAATTGGAACCCACCATCTGGATCAGAAGGAATTGTAACTGTGGTATATTCCTTTGATACATCTGACCAAGTACCTAGTAATGATGTATTGAAATATAATTTTAACATATCACAATCATTTGTTGATTTGAGCGTGGATGAATCATGGAGACCATATGATGACATTGAAGATCTTGCAATCTATGATGGCCAAAAAATACTAAATTCAAACACAAATTATACTCTAAAGGCTAAAGGGACAGTCAATAGTTGTGGTTCATGTAACTTCAATGCCACCATTGGATGGCAACTATGGGACCAGGGTGAAACTGTTATGCTCGATGAGGCATACTCATACAACTCTGGATTGAACTCATGGGGTGTAGTTATGGCATTTGGATACCAAATGCCTGTGTTTAACTATCCATTTGCGGGAACATATATTCTAAAATGGGGCTTGTACAACAGTACTGGAACTCCTTATAGCGATCTAAATGATTTCAACGATATTACTTCGACACCTATTATTATTGATGATACTATTGATGTTGCAGTTATTTTTATGTCTCCGGCACATGACTCGAGTTCGGAAAACTATTATTTCGGAAATGAAATGGTTTATTCAGAGGTAAGGAATTTAGGTAATAAAACGATTGGAAACTTCTTTGTAGCGTTTGAAGTGTTTGACCTAGGTAGTGAATTAAAAATGGAAGAACAGTGTCTAGTGACATCACTAATACCAACTCAAAGTCAGGTTTGTAAGTTCAATATTACGGTGACTGGAGATAATCGGATCCTAATGATTTCTGCACCTAATACCTTCCTTGATGGCCAAGACGCTAAAACTTCAGATAATATTATCAGTGAACAGGCTGACATTCTTGCAGGCGACATTAAAGCAGAAATACAGCAACAGAGTTTCAATGGAAACTACGATACTGGTGATGCTATTGAGATGGTAGCTAAGACTGGAATTACTGCTGCTGGGCCTCTAAATTATTCGTGGTGGGTCTCTGGAATTATTAACTTGGGATATGGTCAAGTTCTAAACATCAGTGGAAGTACTTTGGGATTAGGTGACCATACGATTACACTTAGAGTAATAGATGATTTCGGAACAGTTGATTCGGTACATGAAGAAATAACAATATTCGATCACATTGACATCAGTAATGAACCATATTACACTGGGAATGCCATCACACGTTCGGAAGCATATCTAGAAACAGAAACAATTCTGCCTAAACTTGGTGTTAATTATGGAGTTGGTTCTGGCCAAGAACCATTGATGTTGATGTCTTTTAAAATATTGTCACAAGCAGATGGTTCTGCTGATGTTGGAATGGAATCAATGGAGTTTACACTCAACATGAGTGCCCTATTACCATCTAACATCAATCTCTCAACTGTTGATGTCCGCCAAGTAGATTCCATTAATGATAATGTTTGGTCCTTCATTGAATCTCCTAATGAATTAACAAATAATCAAGATGGCACATTTACAGTTAGCCTGGTTTCCAACGGGGCGATTCTAATCGTAGGAGTTTTACCCGAAGCAAATGTTTCTTTGGGAGATGTGGATAACACTCTCCTCAAAGACGGCCAAATTGAATTGAATTGGTCAGTTTCAGGTGATCTATCAAATCCATATTTGGGCGGTTGGCAGATATACAAAATTGTTGGCGCCGAATCCAGTTCAACTTATTTCCCAGACCCTGACAGTGGAATAAATCCTCTCGTATGGGAAGAATTAACTCTTAAAACAAAGGTTACCACTGTCACAACCAATACAAATAATTGGATTGACCCTGTTCATTTGCAAACTGGTGAATGTGCCTCATATGCAATAATGCCGTCTGATAGATCTGGAAACCCGGACTACGAGAAAGCTAGTATTACAACCAATGTAAACGGTATTCCTGGAATGATTTGTGGTGATGCCATTCCACCAGTTGTCGCAATTTCTAATTTCGTTTCAAATTATGATTTCACCAACTCAAGTGATTGTTATGATATTTCGAGAGAATGGAATATGTGCTATGAAGTAAGTTTGACTTGGATATGGCCTGAAGATGAATTGAGTGGACCAATTTCTTGGAACCTATACAGAGTTGAGTCACGGCCGGTTGATATAGACTTGAGATTCATTACACCAATTTCTAGCGCCATCCAATCAACCCCTGGTGAAACTGGATACTTCAATCAAAGCGGAACCGAAATCGATGGAATAAGACCTTACAGAACTTACTATTACATCCTTGCACCTATTGATTGGGTCGGAAATGAAAACACTTTGACATCTTATCCATCCAGTAATGTAAATAGAGTCCACATCGAAGACCTATGGTGGGTCTATAACCAACATATCATCCCAGTACCACCTACACCAGAAGAACCCCCTCTTGGAGTACAATGGTTAGGAGATTTACAGGATTCAATGCAAGATGAGATATTCCTCTATTCGGGTGGGACCCTCATTACGATTCTAATGTTAAGTATTATTTTGATCCCCCTCATAATGAAGAAAAGAAAGAGATTGAAGCGGGTTATTTCTGCTAGGAACCGCCGTAAGTCAGTTACTAGTGATGAGGAATTTGAAACTTTCTTTGACTGAACTAAAAGAAAATGGCGCGATGAGGGAGATTTGAACTCCCGAGGGACGAGCCCACTGGATTAGCAATCCAGCGCAATGGCCAGGCTATGCGATCACCGCTTGTAGTTGCGGCCACCGGTGAACCCGTCATCAAGATGACGGTTCAACATCATCCAATTAACAATGAGCAATATGCTTGCAGTGCAACGCTTTCAGGCCAATGGCCCGAGAGAGCCTAACCACGCGGGAGGGATGGCGCAAACCACTACTAGAACTAGGAACATCCAACCCAAATAATACAATGAACGGAAGAAGGATTTTGCTGCTTTGGGCATCCGGCCATTTTCATCAAAGTCTTCCAGCGGATCTATGCTCCAAACTGATTTTGCATACCATAAGGTAAGGCCTGTAGCGAAAATCGACCAAAGTAATGGAAGACCTGATTCGGGCCAAAATAGGGGCACAGCACCTAATAAAAGCAATAATACACAGTACACTTTAGACTCTGAGACTGTACGTTTTGGACCTTTTACTTCATTCATCATCGGAACATTTGCTTTGGCATACTCACCTGAACGGTAAAGTGCTAAAGCCCAAAAATGAGGGGGAGTCCACAAGAAAATCAACATGAATAGCATCCATGGAATCGGAGAACCCAAATCAAAAGGATTGCTTGAACCTATTGAATCCGCAGCTGCTGCAGCCCAACCAATAACTGGAGGTGTTGCTCCTGCAGCACCACCAATAACGATGTTTTGCGGAGTTCTACGTTTTAGTAACATTGAATAAATGAATACATAAAAGGCAACAGAGAAAAAGGACCAAAATGCTGCTTTCCAATGAACTAAGAAGAATAGTGATGAACCTAAAACAGCAATTGTGATTCCAAATATTAGCGCCCCTCTTGCAGAGATGTGCCCTAGCGGAACTGGCCGATTTTGAGTTCTTTTCATCTTGGGGTCGATATCTGCATCATACCACATATTGATCGAATTAGAACCACCAGCAGAGAGAGTTCCTGCAACAACAGTAATTATAATTGTTTGAACTGTATCCATCCAGGTTCTATCTATGTTCAATAAATCGTGGCGAGCCAATAGGTCGTGAACCAATATTGAACAGACTGCAGTTACCTGTAGTAAGACAATTACTCTCAATTTCATCAATTGAAGAAAAACATTGAACATGCCTGGATGAGGCATTGATTGACTGGTTTCATCGCTGATAGTTATTCCTCCGATGAATCAATTGAAACTTGTTTACTAAAGCGAACCAAGATGCTTGCGCAAATTGCGATTAAAACGCTAATTACTCCAACCACTAAATGCACCAGTGAAAGCCATTCAGGGAACTCTTCTAACTTTGCTAAAATGATATAAGAGGCACCGACCATGAGATTTAAACCCCAGAATCCTGTTGTCATGGATGCAAACATTTTGAATCCAGATGCGTTCTTATCTCGCCTAACGCTTTCTGTGATTTTCGCAGTAGAAAATATCAGTAATATTCCAACTACCAATGCTCCAATGCGGTGAATCATTTGAACCATTATCCCTGGCCCATCTATCGAGGGTAAAACATTACCATTACATTTTGGCCATCCGGTAGGGAATCCTACCGAACATCCCTGATTGTATTGACCACCTGCAGTACTTGCAACCCAAGCACCAAGGATTAGAAGAACAAATATTGCTGCTGCCATTGAATCAATTCTTTTTGCATGTGCGTGGAAAAAGTCTTGTGAAGTCTTCAATAATGACCAGTCAGCCCCTTCACAAATCCTCATCCATAAATATTGATACAACAATGTGGATGCCCAAATACATGCCAATGAGAGATGTAACGCTACTGACCAATCAACATTATCGAAAACAACAGTCACCGCTCCTACTAACGCTTGCGCAATGAGCAAGACACCTGCCAGAAGGGATACTTTCACCGTTCTATCACCGTATTCTTGTTTTAATTTATTAGCCATTAAAAAATTCAATAATACCGGTACTGCCACTACTGCGACGAGCAAACGGTGAAACCATTCAGTGAAAATTTGGAATGTTGTATAGCGCTGGTCAGGTCCCCTTGAATCCTCATGGTCGGGGTTATCTTGCCAGAATTGTTGTTGATCTTGTTCGGAAACATCGAAAGTCCAAGTGTCGAAACATTTTGGCCAATCAGGGCATGATTCTCCAGCATCATTAATCCGGATTGTACCCCCTACTACGATTATCAGTAATGAAATTACCAACAATGCCAATGGAAAGGCGCTAGGGCGGGCCCACCAAACTCGGTCCATGCTTGAAGCCTGTTGCAGACCCCTTTTGAACACATTCCCACAGCGCTTGTTAATGGCCGATAGTAGGGGGCGTGTTTTGTTGTGGATTGCAATATTCCTATTGCTTCCCATCACTACAGTAAATACATCTTCAGAAAATGAGGAACTTATAGAGGATGGTGATATTATTGCGGTTCAATATATTGATTATTCATGCTATCAACAATCACTACAATGTCAAGCGACTGAAAGCGAACATATAGTGGAATATTTCGGTGCTGATTGGTGTGAACCTTGTCAAACCGTTGAAGAGAATTTAGCGATGATGAATCGAACTGATACAGTTATTCTTCAGCATCATGCCTCGGATAAAGATTTTACCTACCTCAATTATTCATATTTGAGATACGATGCTAAATTTAGATTGTTATTTATTCCAAGTTTAGTAATTGATGGCAATGGATTACTTACCGGTTCAAGTCAATCTTTTGACTTGAATTATTCACTCAATAACAATACGGGATTGATAAATAAGACCCTAAGTGATGTGATATTGAAAAATGGCATTATTAGTTGGAATCATTCCACTGGTCAAAAATTAACTATTTGGAGATTAGATCCTACACAACATGAGAACAGGAATTCAACCCACCAATACCTAGCAACTGATTCTGTTACTATTGATTTAAACGATTCAAATATCTCCAACAATGATGGAGTTAATATCACCGGCTTGCTGCAGAATTGGAGTGGTCGGCTAATTTTCATATTGGAAAACAATGGTTCTCCGCAATTGCGCTCATATAGTGATCAAACTGCGACCAATATGGAATTTAATGATGATGCAAATTATGCTAAAAATCAAGTAGAAAAATCCAATTCAGCCCACTATGCAGCGATATGGTTTGTAATAATGCTGACATTAATCACTCCTGCAATAATACTCTGGGTAAAGGAACTAAAGCGTCCTAATCAATCAATTCTTGAGCAAGAATGAATCATTATTGAAGCATCCTTCGGGGGTAGGTTCAAAAAGAGAAGGCATTAGCCCACGAATGCGAGTTCGCTCGTAGGTGTCATTAAAATGGTAAAACCAGCACGAAAACATACACGTTTTGAACGCGCTAGAATCATTGGTGCTCGGGCACTACAAATTGGAATGGGTGCCCCGCTATTCGCTTCCGAAGATGTTCTTCGTGATGCTTTTCGCGCTGAACTAGTTACTCTTTATGGATTGGAAGAAGCTTCAGTTCGTTTCGTATTAGATCCTCTAAAGATTGCTCTATATGAGTACGAACACGAATTAATCCCAATCGATATTGACCCTCACTTAGATTGATTATCAATAATTATTGCTCAAGACTGAGCAAAGCCGTAGAATTCTGAGTTCTTTACATCCGGCAGAGCATCTCGCTTTACCAATAATGTCCGAACCGACCAAAGATCAACAAATATTCTGTATTTCAGAGTAGCATCGAGATAATCAACACCACTTGAACCACCTGTTCCCATTCTTCTTCCAATCATTCTTTCTACCATTCTTGCATGATGAGAACGGAACAATAGCATTGATTGTTCTAATTCTACTACAGAGTCAATTAATTTCCTCGGCCATGCAAGCAGAGGCAATTCTCGATATGATTCAATGAATAGCAAACCTGCTCTGCTTCTATTTATTTCTCCATTAGGCATTAAGAACGAACGAGCACCATCAATTCCTGCCTCTATCCTTGCCCTAACGGGCTCTTCTTCACCATGGCCAATTTCAACTATGTGAGATATTACTGATTCCCCATGTTCTGTCATCGCTTCAATATGGCCTTCTACAAATTGTGAAATCGTTTCAGCATCAGCAGTATCGGAAGAAATTGAACCGTTTATCGGTGTCCGTCCTAACCAATCGGTCAATACATCATTCAGTGATGGACGAGAAGAGACCTCCTCAAAGTTATCAAATACTTCTTGACTGACTTTACCTTCACCAACTAATTTCTTCATGTGTGCCAATGGGTCCATTCCACCCATACGTTGAGAATTATCAAGACCTAGAATGACCTCCAATTCCCTCATCTGCCAAGATTCAAATCCTGATGAAGTCCCTAGTTTATCACGGAATGCTAGAAATTCTTGAGGATCAAGAGTTTGCATTACATCCCATTGATGAGACATCAAATTCATTATGGTAGTAACTCTATCGAAATGATGAACAATTTGTGGGATTGTTTGTTCATCAACGCTACTTACTGAAAGTAATTGATATGCTTCTTTTAACTCCCTTAGCACCAATTTAAACCATAGCTCAAATGATTGATGAACTATAATAAAATGCAATTCGTTATTGCATGGGGCCGGTGAATATCCTTGTGGTCCACCTTGTAATTTCAATAGGTCCTCTATCCGAAGATATCCGCCGTAGGTCATCCTAGATGCTGGTTTGTCCTGTGCCATGGTTGGCGATTGGTATCAAGCCTTTGAATTGTTCACCCAATTAATTTGATTAATTACTATTCGAAAATAGTTTTTCTCGACGCAAAGACTGAAAAATAGTTGCAGGGATAATGGATATCCCTCATTATTACTTTTGCACATTTATTTGGGATAACGCATATAGGGGGAATACTAAACCCCTCAACATGGGCGTAGATTCCAATACACTGGCTACATGGCTGGCCGATTATGACCCGAGTCAAATCACAATTGGAGTGGTTGCTTCTCATTCTTCATTACAAATTCTTCATGGAGCTCGTCTTGAGGGTTTCAAGACATTAGGAATTGCCGTTGGCGAGAACAGACGCCGTTATTACAAGGCATTCCCTGGTGCAGAACCTGATGAATGGTTAATGCTTGAAGATTACAGAGAGATGCTGGATTATGCTGAATGGTTTCGCAACAGAAATGTTGTGATAATACCTCATGGCTCACTTGTTGAATATCTTGGTTCTACTAATTTTAGATCTTTACAGGTTCCAACATTTGGTAATAGAGGTATATTACATTGGGAAAGTAGCCGTGAAAGGCAGCGCCAATGGCTAGAAGCAGGCGGCTGTACAATGCCAAAGGTCTACACTGACCCTCACGACATTGACGGTCCTGTTATCGTTAAATACGCCGGAGCAAAAGGTGGAAGAGGATACTTTATTGCAAGAGATTACAGAGATTTCCGCAGGAATGCCGATTTAGAAGACGAGTTTACAATTCAAGAGTATGCATTGGGCTGCCGATACTACCTTCACTTCTTCTTTGACCCAACCGCAACTGATGGATTCCAAGTTCAGGGACGAGGAAGTCACGCTGGACAAAACCTTGGCCGTCTTGAATTGCTGAGCATGGATCGAAGAGACGAGGCAAATGTTGATGAATTTTACAAGTTAGGATCTCTTAGAGATTTGAGAGAAAAGGGAATAGAGCCTTCATTCGTAGTAACCGGCAACCAACCTGTTGTAATTCGTGAATCATTACTTCCACGTGCTTTTGAAATGGCAGAAGGGACTGTTTCTGCATCATTTGAACTAGAAGAAGGGGCAAAGGGAATGATTGGACCATTTTGTCTTGAAACAATTGTTACAGACCAACTTGAATTCAAAGTTTTTGAAATCAGTGCAAGAATAGTGGCAGGTTCAAATCCATTCATTGGAGGTTCACCGTATTCTGATATCAATGAACCATTCATGTCCACTGGAAGAAGAATCGCTCGCTCTATCAAGAAGTCTATCGCCGATGGAACATTACTCGACATTTTGTCTTGAGAGTTTCCACTAAAGTGAATTATTAGATTCAGGTTTGGAATTAATTCCAATCACTATTGATTACTTCCTTTTTACGAAGAATGCTTTACCAATCAATTACTTGAGGACGGCATAAACGGAATAAGCTTACTCGCGAGGCTTTCAACATTACGAGTTTGAATCCAAACACTACCTTGTCCTGTGAAGTTCATTACCAGACCTTCTCCACCAACTAGGAACGACTTCATGCCACCGACTTTATTGACGGTGTATTGAACGGTGTCTTCGAAAGCAACAACATGACCAGTATCAACGGTGATAGTTTGTCCAGGCTGAACTGGTATTTGCTTGAGAGCTCCAAAGGAGTTGTACCAGACTCGGCCGACGGACCCGTCTTCGGTTGAGGCTTGGATAAAGAACATAGATTCGCCACTGAAGAAGCCTTTTCCACCTTGGAATTTAGTATCGGTTTGAATATTAACGCTCGAGGATAGGTAAGACCCGCCTTGAATATACAACTTACGACCAGGTTGGACGGTGAAGCCTTGGATGTCACCAGGGGAACCCGGTGCAACACTGACCCAGCCGCCGGTTGCGCCTGCTGTGAAGGTGTTGAGGAAAAAGGACTCTCCACCAATAGCCATCTTCTTGAGGGCCTTGAATATTCCACCGCTGCTCTTACGAGTTTGCATTTCTACGCCCCCCATTGCCACCATAGCACCAGGTTCTACATTTATCGACTCACCTGGGGCGAGGGTATAGGTTAAGAGTGCGTATGCAGGGTTAAACTCGATAGTTTCTTCCATGTTTATTGGTAGAGCCATCCCCATATCATTCTACCCCCTATTCGCTTAGGCGATTAGTGGACATAAAGTAAGCTCAAGTGAATCCAATTAACCATTGAATTGTCTTTAGTGAACTCTTTAGGCGGCAGCATTTGTTCTGAACAAAGTCTGAAATTGGAGATCTTATTGAGAACCATAATACAAGTTATTTCCATAACCGACTATACAATATAGCCAATGCCATCAAAACTACATTCACTCCCAAGAATAAGGTGGGTAGATGATCAAGATTTTGCGAGACCGCTAATGCTAAGATCAAAATTGATTGTGCACCGTACCCAAGTGTGGAAGAAATTGATAACTCAAAAGATAAATGTTCTGAACCCTTCCCTGTTAATTTAGAAATGATGAGGTCTTGCCAACTGAAAAAGCAGAGGTATATGAAATGAAAGAAATTAACATTTTTCTGTCTTTCCCAAGGGTAAGCAATGGGCTGAATACGCTCATCAATTCGACTAGTCAGGTCCCCAGAGCCTAATACTCTCATCATAATTGAAAAATGATTAAACAATGAATACTGAAATAAGATGGCCAAAATAATTGTAAAGGTGAAAGTAAGTTCCCAATTCAAAAGTATTCCAAAGGCATACATTACTGCAAACAATCCCACTGTGTCTGCAATCGTGTCCCAATATCTTCCTACATGCGATGGCCTTTGACGCATACGGGCCAATTCACCATCGACTGCGTCAATAACTCCTTTCACGACCAATAAAGAGCAGGCTTCGATTGTGTACCCTTCTAATATCAACCAAGCACCGAATAAGGAAAGTAACAAATGAAAGTTTGTAACTTGTATGACCGACACGGGCTTCTTCTCAAGATATTTTGCAATAACTCGGGCAATTGGCCTTCCCCAATCAGAAAAATCTATGACTTTACTCTTGCCGTATTTCCTAACCATCACAGACACCCCTAATACAATCCTAGAGTACTTCACAAATATGCCTTGAGTATGGAATTGATTGCCTAATGAGCCAAGTCTAGTAATTCACTTTAGGTTTTGAGCGCACTAGAGCCATGTGTAAGGCGACTCCTACTGGCATCAACATCACTCCAAAGAACACGGTTGTTGCAGTGACCCAGCGCGGGCTACCTTGCTCAAGACATCGTTTCCACATCCACCTAGTGACGAAAATGTCTCCTGCGACCATGTGCGCCCAAGCGGCTGAAGCACCCGGTTTTGAACCCATGATAGCTGCAAGTCCATCAAGAATTCCTGCTGGGTTTAGAAAATCTTTACCTAGATCAATTAGTCCTTGTGGAGCGGCGATGGTTACAGCCCACCAGATTAGGATTGGACCAAGGAAGAACCAAGGTCCTTGCATAATTTTCTTAGTTAACTCGTGTTCTGGAATAACAAGCATGGCAAACCAAAACGGGCCAACCCACATTGTAGATAAAAAAAATGAGTAATCATATACATCCATACAATATTTTTTGAATGCTGTCTTTTAGTATATCGTTTTTAAGAGTCAAACGATTCTTAAAAAAGTCTGGGATTAAACGAACTTTGTTTCAATCTTTTAACTCTTCAGATAATGAATCCAAATCGGGCATGCTAGGAACTTCTTCAATCTCTAAATCTGATTCTTCAACATCTGTTTCGAGATCATTTACTGATTCTAAATGCTCTTCCAATTCTCTTTTCTTAGCGGCCCTTTCTTCAGCGGTTGCGACCTTGAATTCACAAACTAACTTGATTGGGTCTCCGTGAGTCAATGTACCATTATATTCCATAAGTTCGCCTCCATTTGAAGTAATAATTTGGAACTTTGTTGGATCTCTTGTGCGGCGTTTTGCATGTTTCTTGTAATGATGAACATAGACTTGGTATACTCCGGCTGGTGCTTTACCTTCAGGCCAAACAACATTTTCAACCGGTTTCTTGGTCTCAGCCCTTACATTTGCATCAACATCTAGTTCTCCACCACAATTAGATTTTTTATTTCCTCCATGTATACGCTCTCCACTAGGACAAACGATGTGCAAATCTAGGTCATTGTAATTATTCCACATTAATGAAACTTGTACATCTGAAGAACGAGCTCCTTCACGTGCCAATCTCGCTTGTAATTCCGACATTGCTCGCTTTGCTGCTTCGCGTGATTCTAGTTCTTGTTGCTTTGCTGCCTTCTTGATTTCTTTTAATCTCAGTTTTTCTGAATCAGCCATTTCCTGTTGACGCAGGATTTCTCTTTCTGCTGCTAAACGTGCTTCTTCTTCTTCACGTGCGATTCTATCTGCTTCTTCTTGTTCTAAGCGAAGACGTTCTGCCTCTTCTTGTTCTGAACTAAGTCGTTCTGCTTCCATTACAGCAGCAATTCTCTCACGTTCTGCATTTTCTCTTTCCTCAGCCAACTTCTTAGCAATTCGTTCTGATTCTTCATTAGCCAAACGCTCATTCTCATCTATTGACAAGCGGCTTTCTATTGCTTCACGTCTTCTGCGACGCTCTTCGACCAAAGCAAGTTTGCGGTCGAATTCATTTTTGGCTCGTCCAAAACCAGGAGTATTATTGGCATTGCGCAATCCTTCAGCACTCATTCCCTGACTAACATTAACAGATGCTCCCTTGCGAAGAAATATAGCCCAAATACCGACGAAAAATGCACCACCTAAAATTAGGGTCATGCCCATAGCGCCGGCTTCCATAGTCTCCCCTCTAAAGGTGGTAACTATTGAAACATTCCACTGAACAGAATCAATTTAATGACTGGAATCACATTTAAAAATCAATAAGATTAGCCTACAAAGACCTATATCCATATTGGTAATTCACAAAATGATGGAAATAACTGAAATCATCTATCATTAATAGCAACCACTGGTTCGGCGAACTATGAGAGAAGCCCATATATCGTGGCATGCAAATAGCATTGCCAAATCAGAATATGCTTCTATTGCCAAGGTAGCCCATAAATTAGAAGTTGTTGCCCATTTAGACATAGGTGAAAAGGGTATTCGCCAACTAATAATTCCAACATTTAAAGAAGGAATGGGCCCTAAGGATTTGAATGATATCCCATTTTTAACATTTGAAGCATCGTTTTTAGAAGAGAATGACGCAGGCCATCTTGTAGTTTGGAATTCACACCCTCTTTCTTTAGCAGCTATTGGTTTCCAAAATATTCATATTCTCCCCCCCTACATATTTGGAGGTGATGGAATAGAGATTACTGTTAGAGGCGTTCCTAGTGGAATCTCAGATTTCTTAAAAGCCTGTAAATTATTTTTACCACCGGATCGAGTGAAAATTGTAGAGATGGCTAATGATGAAGAAAAATTAGAACAATTACTCACCAAGAAGCAAATTGAATGTGTTATTGCTGCTTGCTCGGTAGGATACTACCAAACACCAAAAAATACTAGTTTGAGACTACTTTCCGAACAGATGAATATTCCCCGCTCAACACTGCAAGAACATCTCAGTCGAGCAGAAGCGAATCTTATGAATTGGGCTGCTGAATCATTGAGAAAGAATTAATTCCGACCATCTTGAATTATTTCCAATCAAGAATCACCCAAAACCTTGACTCTATGGTGCTCATGGGAGTGGCATGGATAGGTCAGCACGCCTTGAGAAACTATTGCCGAATGGCAGAGGAGTATGGATTCCAATCGACCATGGTGCATCTGATTTCCCAGTAGAGGGATTAGTTGATACTGAAAGCACAATAAAGGCACTAATCTCTGCCGGTGTTGATGTTATTCTCGCCCAAAAAGGTGTAGTTAGTCACTATGCTCATCTTTGCCAAGGTACGAAAACAAACATGGTAGTCCATTTATCTGTTTCAACTAGGCATGCTGGTCCGGATTGCGCAAACAAAGTACTTGTTGGCCATCCGGATGAAGTAATTTCAAGAGGAGGGCTTGGTGTGTCCTGCCAAGTAAATATTGGTAGTGCTAATGAAGCCGAAATGATCGAAAGAATGGGTGAGGTCAGCCGTCAAAGTCATAAATTGCAATTACCTATGTTCGGAATGATATATGCCAGGGGTAAATTTTTGAACATAATGGAAGGCGATTCTACTCTTGGAAATGCTCATGCTGCTCGACTAGCATTTGAACTGGGGTGTGATGCTGCAAAGACTGTATGGACCGGTGATGCTGAGAGCTTCTCAGAAACATGTCAAGCCGTTCCAATCCCATTATTAGTTGCCGGTGGACCTTCTACTGGCGATTCATTCGCTATCTTAGAGATGGTTAGAACTGCATTAGATTGCGGTGCTAGTGGGGTTTGCATGGGAAGGCAAGTATTTTCTCACCCTGAAGTTGAGCAAATAGCAAAAGCGATTGTGTTGTTAGTTCATCAGAATTATTCTGTTAAAGATGCAATGGCATCGTGTGGCCTTTGAGGTGATATTATGGAAGTGTGGCTAGATAATCGCGATAACCTCGCCGAATTATCTGCTTATAATATTGATTGTATTGATCATGTTATTCAATCTATAGAAGAAGTCACTAAAACAGATTTGCCACTAATACTTATTGATGGAAAAGGTATTATTCAATCCGGGAAAGTCGTCGGAGAAATAATAAAAATTGATGGTTCAGAAGGTCAAAGTAAGGCTCTTTCTTTGATTGGAAGTGTAAGTTGGCTATTACTAGAGTTTGAAAATTGGTCAATGATTCCGATTGAGAACATCATTGCCGCTTGTGCTGGTAGCCCAACCAAAGTGGCAGCATTACTACGCTTTCCAGCCGAAGCACAAGGGGCTGCATTTGCGCTTGAAATCGGTGTTGACGCTTTGGTGGTAATTCCACAGCAACTGATGATAGATTCAGCAGCAATCGCCAAATCACAACGTGGAGAAGTGGCTGAAAGGACTAATGTTGTTCCGGATAATGAAGAGATTAAATTACAACCATTGTTGATCACTAATATTGAATCTGGGGGATTATCGGACAGATATTGCATTGATCTAACAAGCCTCTTAGAAATTGGAGAGGGGATGCTAATTGGTTCAAGTTCCTCATGTATGGCATTAGTTCATGGTGAGACTCTTAATTCCGATTATGTGCCACCACGGCCATTTAGAGTAAATGCAGGACCACCTCATGCCTACATTGTAATGGCAAATAGAGATACAAAGTATTTGAGTGAACTAAAAGCAGGTGATGAAATATTAATTGTTTCTAGTTCCGAATACTGCAAAACTGCCACTGTCGGAAGATTGAAAATTGAGCGGAGACCAATGTTATTATTCTCACTCAAGAATACGAATGATAAAGTGTCCCAAATATTTACCCAACAAGCAGAGACTGTCCGTCTGGTCGGTACCGAAAAAGAAAATATAACCGTAACTGATTTAACCATCGGCCAATATATTCTCGGATGGAGCGACCCCGATGCCCGACATATCGGTGTTGCTGTGCCAAGCGAAGTAGTTGAGAGGTGAAATGAAATGGCAGTAATTGGAAAGGGGCAAGCACATGGCGCTTGTAGTCTTCTTCATGCTGCTGGCTTGGGATACGGGTGCAGCATGGCACTCGACTTGCCAGTTGCAGTACGTCTTTTAGATAAAGAAAGCAAGAGAACTTTATCAGACCCTGATGGATTGCTTGAGGCAGTAATTGATATTTGGATTGCCAATGGACACTCATTACCAAATGGATTAGAAAAAGGCGATTTGCATTGGGCTGTCGCTTCAAAAATCCCACCTCGGCAGGGTTTGAAATCATCTGCAGCGGTTTCTGTCGCTGCTATCCGTGCATTAATTAGCTCAACGAAAATGCAATTAGAAGACAAAGATATCGTCTTGATGTCAGCACAAGCACAATTAGAAGCAGGTGTATCCATCACCGGTTCCATCGATGATTCGTGGGCTTGCGCAACTAATGGTTGGAAATTAATTGATGTTAATGCTGAAACTATTGAAGAAGGCGTACTATTGGAAGGCTCCGGTCCTGTTGCTGAGGATTGGCATGTGATGATCTTGTCGAGAGGTGAAAGAGTTTCAAGACCTGAACCAGAGGCTTTCGCTGCGCATCAGCAAAATTTTATTCAAGCATTAAATGCAATTCAAGAAGGGCAAGAACTTGTTGCATTGACTTGGAATGGACGGGCAATGGTTGCCATCACTTCAGATTCAATTGCCAGAAAAATGACCAATGATGCATTTGTTAATGGGGCAAGGTCATCGGGTATATCCGGTTCAGGTTCTGCGATTATGGTAATTACTCCTTCTGTCAGTAAACCATCATCTGAACGATTAATTAAATTATTCTCTACAAGGTATACTGGTGTTGAGATAATTGAAACAATATTTCTTAACACTGAAGTAGTCCTAGATGATACTGAATGAGTAATAAACACATTCTTCAAACAGTGTTTGCTGGCTTGGATGAGTCAAGTATGCAAATGAGCATCGGCCAAGCCATACGTTTGACCCTGTTTGGCACCAGCCATGGTCTTGAAGTTGGTGCGATCATTGAAGGGATGCCTTCAGGCATTAGTATTGATGAAGTTGCAATTCAGCAAGCGATGGATAAGCGCAAACCTGGTGGAAAGTATTCCAGTAAAAGAAAGGAAAGCGATAATGTAGAAATCTTGAGTGGTGTAGAAGATGGAATTACAAATGGTGAGCCGTGTAAAATTAGAATCGCCAATAATGATGCTAGATCAAGTGATTATTCATTCCTGCCGCATCACCCAAGACCTGGCCATCAAGACCTTTTAATGCATATTAAAACGGATGGAAAGGCTGATTTGAGGGGTGGAGGCACATCAAGTGCGCGATTAACTGCACCAATCGTCGCTGTTGCGGCGATATTGTCGCCTTTACTCAAAGAGATTGGCGTGAAAATAGAAGGGCATGTTTCATCCATTGGCAATATTACTGCCCGTGAGATTCAATTATGCCCTGATGATTGGAATGATGAAAATTGTATAAACATGAGATGCAAAGATCCTGTTGCTGCAAAATCAATGGCCCAGTATCTAACCACTCTAAGAACTAAATTAGATTCTGTTGGGAGTAAAGTAGAACTTTGCATCACCGGATTACCTATCGGTTTGGGAGAACCTTGGTTTGATGGAGTCGAGCCTGCTCTTGCAAGGGCAATGATGTCTATTCCTGCCGCTAGAGGTGTCGAATTCGGAAGAGGCTTCAATGCAGTACAGATGCTCGGTTCACAACATAATGACGCTTGGGGTGGAACTGCGGCAGATCCTAAACTGAAAGGAGAATCTCCTGACGGTGCAATCGCTGGATTAGCCAGTGGAGCACCTTTGAAAATTAACGTCGCTTTCAAACCGCCGTCCAGTATAGCAAAACCACAATTAACTTTGAATTTAGAAACAGGTGAAGAGGAAAATCTTGTGATAAAAGGGAGGCATGACCCCGTTATAGGCCCACGGGCAGTAGCAGTTGTTGAGGCAATGGCGACTTTTATTTTAACTGATTTAGCACTAAGAGGAGGTTATTTCGATGAATAAGGAATTGATTACAGTTCACAAATTTGGAGGTTCTTGCCTACGTGATTCTTCTGACCTTGAACGGATTTCACAGGTCATTCAACAAACTGATGGACAAGCAATCATTGTCGTTTCTGCTTTATGGGGAACAACTGATAGATTGCTAAGAGCAGCGCATGAACCCCGATATGCAGGTCGACTAGTCAATGATTTAGAAGAACAGCATCTTCGTTTTGCCCCTGGTTTAGCAGACTCAAAGGTAGGCCATTTGTTCAATTTAGTACTGGCAGGAATTGAAACTTCGTTGGTTGAACTTGCGGTGAGTCCGCAAGATAATATCGCAAAAAACCGCTTATTGGCGGCTGGTGAGAGGTTAAGTGCGCTAGTAGTTTCGCATTTCCTAAACATGAAGGGAATAGATTCCCACCCTGTTGGGGCAGAGGATATCGGATTAAGATTAAACGGGATAGGAAAAGCACCTACTGTCGATTTACAATCATCAAAGTTGAATCTTGACCTCTCTGCTTTGCAAGGAACACCTGTAATCACTGGCTGGTTCGGACAAGGAGATGATGGTGAGTTGGCATTATTGAGTCGCGGAGGTAGCGATCATACCGCTACTGCAATTGCAAATCTTGTTGATGCAACAAAAGTGATTCTGTGGAAAGATGTTGCTGGAGTATTACCTATTAATCCACGTTGGGGAATAGAGACTACTGCGATTCATTATCTTGGATATGGAGAAGCGATGGAACTCTCCAGATTGGATACCCCAGTCTTACACCCAGCGACTGTTGAGCCCTTGTCATCGGTAGGAATCCCTTTGAAAATAATGCATCTCTACCAAGAAAAAGAGTTTTCACAAACAACCATTGGACCTGATATTTATGATGAATACAGAATAAAGGGAATTGGTTGCCTTGCAAGTGTGGCTAGTTTATCGATAAAGACACTCTCTCTAGAAGAGCAAAGTAAGAATTTAGGTCGGTTATTGGTTGATTTTTCAAATGAGAATATTTCTTGTTGGCATTTGCACTCACAGCCTGGTGAATTGAGATTGATCATATCCCAGCATGACCTAATTAAATCTCAAGAATTTGTAGCAAAACATTTCCAATCTCCTAAAGTTGAAACATATTCAGCAATGATTTCATTGATTGGAAATGGTACTGAACAAGAGCAAAGGGCATTGTTCGAAGAAATTAGTAAAAAATGGCAATTCGAATTACTCAGCCAATCTCCTCACTCAGTGAGGTTACTGGCTAAAGTTGATGATATCAAAACAATATTAGCAGAGATGAATCAATCTTATAACTTGTGCAATACTCTTCACCAATGAAGAGAAATTGTTCACTCTGCTTTATTCTCTCGGTAATTCTGCAAGTGAGTTGGAAGGTTCAAAGCAAACAATCCACCTACTAATAAGAAGACAAATAGTGTTCCAAGTGCAACACCATATACTGAAATCAATTCAACCGATTCTTCCATACGCAGTGCAACATCTTCGGAGAAGATGCCAACGATGAACGGGAGAATGTTATTTGCGTTTAATACAATCAATGCTAGAACAGTTGCAAGTATCGGATTCAAAATGAGTGAACGGTGGTATTTTCCAACGATCTTCTTTGGGTTCATCACATATACTTCATTTGTGCGAATACTTGTATCGAGCATTGAGTATCGGATTACTCCATTTGACAATTCGAAATACATAACCAATAGCACTGCATATACAACCACTAGAACTGATAGCATTGCAGGGTTCTCTGATAATCCAAATACATCATTGGACAATGTGACCTTTGATGAAGCGAAACGTAATATTGCGAGGATGAAAAGAAGATTACTCGCAATGGAAAAGCGAGCGTCTCTTTGGAAAGTTCCCCAGAAACCAAGTACTGTTGCTGAAGTGATTACCGTCATTTGCATAATAAAAGCAAATCCAAGGCTTCCAGACATCATATACCAAAGAGAACCTTCTTCCGGTGAAACAATAAATGTAAGAAGTGCGAGAGCGATAAGTACTCCATAAACTCCAATCTGAAGGTTTTGAACCATCTTATCAGGTGGTAAAAATTTCATTTTTGGAACTAGTGGTCCACCTAATAGACTCTCGATGAATGACGGAATTTCAACTGTTGGAATCGCATCCTTTGGTATTTCAGAACCAATATTCATCTGACCTGCTGCTTTCTTCCTTGAAGGAGCAGCTGAACGTACAGTCTTTCCATCATACAAGTGAGAAGTATCTCCTACTGGTCTATTAATAGTCATAAAATCACCTCAGAATCCTCTTGCTCCCGCAAGTGCAGTAGATAGTAACATATCTGGTTCCCAATCCATAATATTGACCCCAAGACTGCTTAATTCACTGATTAATACATCTCTTTCAGTCTTCATTACTTCATATCCTGTTCGGTCAAGACGCTTGGCATCAAACTCAAATTCAAGAGAAGATGGTGATAGAACTGTTACATCGAAGTTCCTTGCTCTAAAGTCACGTAATGCATTAACAATTGTTGGATCATCTTCAAGATTTGACAAGAAAATGATTGGGCTACCTTTGTTGATATGCGGCATTATTCTGTTCACTACTACTTGTAGCGGAATATTACCACCGGCAACTGCACCTGATAACTTGGTTAAGATAACGTATAGTTGCTTCTTTCCAGTATCTCTATCGACGCTGACAACTTCGTTTCCATATGTAATTACACCAACAGAGTCACGACGGCTCAAGAAAAACTTGGCTAACGATGCTGCTGCTCTTGTTGAATAAACTAAGGCATTCCTAGAGACAGGACCAGTTTCTGAAACTGCTCTTGCATCCACAATGATAATGATATCAGATACAGCATCACGTTCACGCTCATTGACCATCAGGCGACCTGTACGGGCATATGCTGCCCAATTGATCGCTCTGAATGAATCTCCTTGGAAGTATTCACGCAGTGAATAGAATTCCGAACCTGGACCCGGTTGCCTGATATTTACCGCACCGGTGAAAATCTTTGGAACACGAGACTTGACGAATGTATCGCTAAGGTCTTCCATCTTAGGGAACACAAGGAAATCATTGTAGACATGCAATTCTTTTTCCTTGTGAAATAATCCGAAAGCGTCTTGGATCCTGACAGCCACAGGACCTAGACTATAGAAGCCACGTAGTGGACATTCAACAGTGTATTCAATCATAGTTTCACGGCGTGGACCAAGTTCCATCAAGATATAATTTGAACCTTTCTTGATTCGCATTACTTCAGGAACTCTATCTTTTACCTCTAAAATCTTGGCTAATGAAGAGTGGTTTTGCATTCGCAGCGTTACATCTAGTTCCCCGTCTTCGAAAATACGAGCGCTAGATAATTTACGCATTGCAGAGACATTACCTAATGCCACCCCTTCTTCTCCTTTCCATTCCTCTGCGCGACGCCCAGTACTTGAGACATCAGCATGACCACCGAAAAGGGCAGCCCAGGTAAGGAAAACAAAGATGACTACGGCAATTGTAACAAGTTGTGTATTCCGTAAGGTTAGTCCAAGTAAATACATGGACACTGCCAAACTTCCTAACATTGCTGATTTACGACTCCACATCTAAAACACCTCTTCAATAATTATAGCGTTTAAATTCAAACAGTAGGCACAGGTACTTCGCGCAAAATTCCTTGAATTATTTCACCAGATTCAAGACCCTTGATTTGATGTTCAGGCTTGAGAATAAGACGATGAGCAAGTGCAAGTTCTGCAACACCCTTGATATCATCTGGTGTAACGAAGTCACGGCCACGAAGGGCAGCTGCTGCACGAGAAGTCTTCAGAAGAGCTTGGCTACCACGAGGGGAAGAACCGACTAGAACACGAGGATCTTCACGAGTTCTTGCTACGACTTCTACCATGTACATACGAAGTGCTGGGTCGACATAGACATCTTCACAAGCTTGTTGCATTGCAATAACTCGTTGTGGGTCAGTAATTACATCAACATCGACTGCGTCCTTTCCACGGCTAATACGGCGGGCAAGAATTTCGTCTTCATCTGCACGGTCAGGATATCCGACGGACATCTTGAACATGAAACGGTCAAGTTGAGCTTCTGGAAGAGGGTAAGTACCTTCTTGCTCTACAGGGTTTTGAGTTGCCATTACAATAAATGGTGCTGGCAACTTGTGAGTCACTGTACCGATGGTAACTTGCTTCTCTTGCATAGCCTCAAGCAAAGCTGCTTGAGTCTTTGGAGGAGCACGGTTAATCTCATCCGCTAGTAGAAGGTTACAGAACAATGGTCCTGGCTTGAAAGTAAACTCTCCCTTCTTAGCATCATAGATGTTGGTACCGGTGATGTCAGCAGGTAGCAAATCCGGTGTAAATTGTACACGCTTGAAATCGCAACCGAGTGCATCGGCGAATGTATTTGTCATCAAAGTCTTAGCCAAACCTGGATAATCTTCGAACAGAAGGTTACCGTCGGAGAGGATGTTAACTAATACGTTATCAATAACGTGAGCCTTACCGATAATTACCTTTTGAACTTCCGCTGCGATCGCTGCTGCGATTGCTCCGACTGCTTGTAGGCGTTCACGGACCTCAGGTGTGCTCTGATGTCTTGGTTGGGCTGTCGCTGCTGGCATTGGGGCTGGTGCTGCTGGCGCTGCTGGTGCTACTGCTGGCATTGGTGCCGGGGCAGGAGCAGGCATAGGCGCTGCAGGGGCCACAGGTGCTGCTGGTGCAGGAACTGCTGGGGCTGCTGGTGGTGCTGGTGGTTGCATGTCAATTTCCTCCTATTTATTTCCCCCAACGTCGAATTTGCGGGATTACTTCCCTTAGTTCTTCGTTGGAGTATGCACGGTTGCTGCTGATCAATTCAACCAATCGTGGGTCGCGGACTAATTGCATTATTTCCGCTGGGCTTTTGAGCGCAAATTCATCACGCGTCAAATCGCTTGCTTGCCGCACCTTAGAGAGTAATGCCTCTCTAGTGCGCATGTGGTATTGCGAAGCGTCTACTTTCTTAGGACGTTCGCGGAAGCGTGTCAAATCGAAGACGTGTCTCCAATTCTCTTTCTCTGGTACAACCATGATTGCGATGGATAGTAGTGCAAAGAGATTGAGAATTATCAACCACTTCAATACTACATCGCTGGTCAGTAATACAATTGCTCCCATCGCTTCGGTGAAAGGCATGCTCAAAGCACTGGAAATGTGCCTGCTCTCATCGAAGACCAAATTGAATTGGTCTGGGTGACTAGTGATGGTCGTTGACATCTCATCGTTATCAAATTCCATCATATCATAAATCAATGTTGAGAAATATTGTGAATTACCATTCCATTGAGTCTCACCTTGTGCAGAGGAGAGTCCATCGCTTGAAGTACTCCAGCATTTGTGATTATTATCGACATAAAGTGTTGAAGTGCATTGTTGCTTTCCGGTTTCACCTGCAAGGTCAATATCCCATAGATGGTTTGCGAATACAGAGTGGTCTGAGACGAATACTATACTTCCGGTTACCGAAACTTTACCAACATCATTGTTAGGTCTTTTATCGATGATGTCACCACTGTTTACTGGATAGTCAATACGAACTATAAGTCCGGTTTTACCTTCACCAAGAGTAGGATTGTTGGCATCATTAACATCCATGGAATTGCGAGCGATGAATGCAGGGGTTGAGGCGTGGGCTAGTACACTGATTGTACGGCCGCTGTCAGCTTGTTCATCCAATACCTGGATTGCTGTTGGACGGTGAAATAGTACTGGCATTCTACAATTGCTGATTTGTGTGTTATCAATCATAGTTTGGCTACAAGGGATTCTAGATTCATCCCCCATCTCAGTTACATCTCTATCAATACTTGCAACAGACCAAAGTCTTCTTTGATCTGGCACAATGCGTTCACCTTTTTCATCCGCAACCTCATAGTATTGGTAAGGGTCTACAACTGGTGCATCGAAATATTTGACACCGAACTCTTCAGCAACCAATTGTGCATTGGTACTATTTGCTGCAAGAATAACTTTACCGCCTTTATTCGCTACAAAGTCGTACATTGCTGATGCTTCTGCTGAATCAAAGGGTTTCTCAGGCGCAACGATGACCAGTAAGGTGCGGTGAGGTTCTTTCCAATCATTGACAAGCATTGGAGTAGACATTGTATTAGCAATATTGTAGCCAAATCCTCCTACGGACCCTCCTAAATCTTCGCGCATCACAGTGAGTTGTTGATCGGAATGTTCTGAACTATTATCGTATGGAGAGAACACAGTATCTTTGTTAGAAGAAACTAGTGCAATCACTACAGTCGATAGTAAAAGAGAGGTAATTAAACCTACCATCAACCATGTTTCAAGACTGAAACGGGAACCCTCGCTCTCTGACATTTCATAATCTCCATAGGTATTCGCATGAGCAAAACTCAATACAAGCATTCGTCGGAACTTCGCTCCACTCATAATAGTTTTCCATCACTGCGCAGTCTCAAAATTTATCCCACTTCCTGTTTCCAATTAAATCGGTGCCAAATATGCCGGAATACGGAAAAAAACAAACCATTAAGTACTGGTAAAAAAGACACATTATTGTCATTAAATGACAGATTTTTCGATGAAAAAGCCCCTTACTACTTCAAACGGCGGAAATATATTGTAAATATAAGAATTAAAAACAACTCATAAAAACCAATCCACGCCAAATCGCTAGAATTTTCACTCAAACCATCACCATCTGATGAGCCACCGTTGGATGACTGGTCATCGACAACAATGTCAGCAGCTGAGACTTGGAGGTCAAAGGTTACAGAACGTACTCTTTCATCGCCTTCAGAAATTACTGAAAATGTAACTTCGCAAGTTCTATCTGGATGGCTAGCAGAAGCAACGAATTTGACATCGAAACCTTTTGCAACATTATTATCCAAATCAGTAGGTTGAATAATTAAATTGCTAAACTGATCTAATCCTTCCGCTTTAAGATTAGGGCAACTTCTTATCTCAACATCAGCACTAGTTATCGCATCCCCATTATTGCCCCAGTTTGAAACTAGAACTTCAACCTCAATCCAGGTATCTGAATACATTGATTGATCATCAACACTATTTGGTTGTAGATTGAATATCTCAGGCAGTTCAACTCTAGCATCAATATCTTGAGAGGATACCGTTTGTTCAGAAACTACTTGTTCAGCAATTAATGTTAGGACATAAGTTTCAGATGGACTGAAACTGCGAATGTCGAGTTCACTATCTTCTGTCAAGGTGAAGGTGAAGGTTTCATTCGCCCCTCCTGCAATAGAAGCAGTCTCTGGCCCATCAACAATAAATGGAATATCCGAATCCCATTCCAAATCGAAATCAATAGTTATCTCACCTTGGCCTGTGTTATCTATGTAAATCACCAACTCGCCATTAATATCCCAATCATCCTCCATCTCGACTTCATAATTACCATCAACATCGGTGACCCATCCCAATTCCCAACTTCCTCCGGGGATTTGGGCTGATGAGTTAATTGTAATCGGCATCACCAGCAAGATGAAAATTGCCATAATTGTTTTAACTCTTGCATTAATCATATAACCGCCCTCATTGTAAAAAACCTTCAATCGCTCGCTTAGCCAGTACACGAACCATCTTTCTCCTATATCTCGGAGTGAGCGTAGTATTGTTAACTGGCTTAATTGACTTTTGAATCGCCACCGATAATGATTTGACACTGTCTGCACCGTTCCAACCATCGGTTAATGCCTCCGAGACTTGTTCATCGTGCATCTTTGGGATTGATTCTAACGCAGTGGACGCTATGAGCAGTGACTTTTCATCACCTGCAATCCATGATGCGGCAACTCCTGCCTCTGGGAAATCCCATGTATCGCGAACACGTAACTTTTGATAGCAACCAATTCTTTGTTGTGACTGTTCAGGAAGAGTTACTTTGAGCAAAAACTCACCTGCTTCAAGGACATTCTTTTTCTTACCATCCAATTGATAAAAGTCAGCAATATGAACTTGTCTTTGCCCTGAAGGACCAACAATGTGCACTACTGCCTCAAGAACCATCAAATTAGGAGCAAGGTCACCTTGGTAAGTCGCAACACAAAGTGTATTTTGATTAGGAATCACCCTGCAATCAGCGCCTGAACCGCAATCTGCTTTATGGCACCAATCGATACTACGTCGCCAATCTTCGCCTTGATTATACCAAAAACAACGTGTATCCAGGCAAAGATTTCCACCCATTGTTGCATTCTTTCTAATTAGAGATGAAGCGACTTTAGAAGCAGCTTCAGCGATCAATGGATGTGCGCCATTGGCTATTGTCAAATCCGACAATCTAGCCATACAACCAATTTCTGTAGCTGAAATCACATTTGTACCTTCTATTTTTGCAAGAGATATCACATGCGGCTTAGTATTAATGTGCCACTTGTAATTAGGAATCAAATCAGTTCCACCAGCAACCCAATCGAATTGTTGGCCATCTTCTATCAATTGCTTCGCAATCTCACATGCTTGTTCAACATTTGATGGATGGTGTAGTGTAAAAGGAGGCATTAACATCAATTATCACCTTCCAGTTCACGTTGTTCTTTTTTGAGCCAAGCCTTTCCAGCAAATCCAAGTTCTGCTAATTGGCCAGGGAGAGGTTCTGTTGCTGACCTCCAACCCTCCACTTGATCTTCCAGAGGAATATTAGGGTCAAATCCAAACAATACTCCGTTAACGTATGCCGAGGTATCGTCACTTCGTTGCCTTGCAACATCTCTTACCTTGTGCTGAGCCGCTCTTTCAACAACAACTTGCTGCATAGCTGAATGAATTAATCTCGGACTTTCTAATTCCAATGGATCGTCAACAGACTGTGCCTTCATTTTCTTTTCAATGGCAAAATATACTGTATCTGGAGTTAGTGGCAAATCATTGATTCTAATTCCTATTGCGTCGTATACTGAATTTACAACCGCTGGCAATATTGGTAGAAGTGGTCCTTCACCTGCTTCTTTAGCACCAAATGGCCCTTCCGGGTCACATGACTCTACAATTATCGGTACAACATTCGGCATTTCATGAACAGATGGAATCTTGTATTCTAACAAATTAGCATTCTGTAAATGTCCTGTTCGGCCATAGACCATTTCTTCAGAGATAACTTGTCCAAGCCCCATATGGCAAGAACCGATTATCTGCCCTTTAACAGCCAAAGGGTTCAGTGCTCTACCACAATCATGAGCTGCCCAAACATTTGTGCATTTTATCTTGCCCGTTTCAATGTCAACATCGGTTTCTGCAACATATGCTGAGAAGGAATATGCGGGGGCTAATCCTGCTGCTGCCCCTTTGTGAATCCCACCCATAGGAGGAGAACGATAGGCTCCGCTAGAAATTAGTGCTCCTTTGTCCTCTTGGGCCTTGTGCAATGCTTTGAGATATGAAACACCAATCGAAGGGTCATGCTTGTAGTAGATTCTTCTATCGTTTAGAACCAGTAGGTCTGGATGATATCCAATCATTTCCCAAGCAGCATTCAGTAACTTATCTCTAATCTCAATCGCTGCACGGATTGCAGCGTTTGCATTCATGAAAGTAACACGGCTGGAATATGAACCAAGGTCAACTGGACTGGTATCACTTTCATGTGAACGAACATGAATCATTTCAATTGGTAATGCCAAAACTTCAGCAACCACTTGTGCTATTGCAGTCGTGGAACCTTGACCAATATCTGCTGCACCGGAATGAACTGTAACACCGCCATCCATATCGACTTGAATATGTACTGTTGCATGCGGGAACTTGTTCGGGTCCCAATGAATCGGTAGCCCAGAACCACTAATGAAAAATCCACAACCAATTCCGATTCCTTTACCCAGAGGTAATTGTCTAAACTTATTGTCCCAATCAGAACCTTCTCTTACCCTTTCAAGTGCTTCACGCATGCCATTACTGGTAATCCTGAATCCACTGATTGTCCTGCTATGTGGTGGCAAAAGATTGGCCAACCTCAAATCGATTGGGTCAATTGATAAATCCTCTGCCATTTGGTCGAGTCCAACTTCTACCGCACATCTTGTATTGACGGCACCATGGCCTCTCATTGCACCACTTGCTGGTTTATTTGTCCAAACTCTTGCACCGGTATAATGGAATGAACCTAATTCATATGGAGCAGTTGCTAAAACCCCATTGTAGTATGAAGTGACGTGACCAAAACTAGCGAATCCTCCGCCATCGATTAGAGCATCAATATCAAAACCAGTGATTCTTGCTTCTTTATCCGCACTCATTTTAACTTCAATATGGCTTGGATGTCGCCCTCTATTGATCATATAGACTTCTTCTCGGTCAAATGTAATTCTGACTGGGCGGCCACATTTTCGTGACAATAATGCCGCACACATCTCGTGAGGGAATGGGTCTGATTTGCCACCGAATCCACCGCCTACAAAGGTTCTAATGACATTTATTTGATGCATTGGAACTGCTAGAACTGTTGAAAGTGCCCGATGTGTATAGTGTGGTACTTGACTTGGTGTGTACAATTGCAAACGACCATTTGGGTCCCAATGTGCGACAACTGCGTGGGGTTCTGTGAAGCCGTGATGTACTCCTTTCATGGTCCATTTGTTATGATTGCTGGCTGAAGGTTTGTCAATTAAACTTCGGTCGCCGAATTCTTGGAATACTCGCTTTTGGACATTGGTCTTAGCAAGATGGTATTTTCCTCTCCAATGAATCGGTTCGTCGGCATCTTCCAAACCTTTCTTTGGATCAAATACTGGTTCAAGTTCTTCATATTCTACTTCAAACAAAGAAAGTGCATGTAGCGCTGTGGCCTCATCAACCGCTGCCACACAGGCCACTAAATCTCCAACGTGTCTAACTTTATCAACCGCCATTGCGTGTTCATCTTTTGTTACTGGTAGAACACCGAAACTGGTTGTAGAATCCTGTCCTGTCGCTACAGCCAATACACCTGGTAAAGCCTCAACTTTACTAGTATCAATAGAGATTACTTTGGCGTAGTGATGTGGTGAGCGTAATATTTTTGCAACGCATTCATTTGGTAATCTTACATCATCACCATACCATGCTTGGCCCGTTACTTTGGCATTGGAATCTACTAATTTCATTGATTTACCAACGGTTGTCCCTGTTCGAATTCTATCGTGTACATGGGCTCCTGCTGGTTGTTTTTCACGACCGCCTACCGTTTCTGGAATGAATTGTAAGTCCCGTTCTGCCATTTGTGGTCGTGAACCCCCGGAGCCGGGAGGTGGGAACGACTGCTTTCCAGCAACGCGCTTACCATCTTTACGAGTGATGTTACCTCCACCACCTGGTTGTTGTTTGTATCCACCTGACATGATATTTCACCTAGCGTGGCCCGGAGGCATTTGTGGTTCTTCAGGACCGGATGGATGTGGATCTGGATGAGGTGAACTCGCTGGCGCCTCAGCTTCTACTTCGCCTCTGTGAATAGCCGCTGCTGCCTGAATCGATTCTACAATTTGTTGATATCCGGTGCATCTGCATAGATTCCCTTCGATTGCAGTTTTTACCTCTTCATCTGTTGGGGAAGTATTTGTATTGAGTAAGGATTGTGCTGAAATAAGGAATCCCGGAGTACAAAAGCCACATTGTGAACCGCCATACTTTGCAAAGCAATTCTGAATTGGAGCAAGGTGTGCGCCATCTGCAAGACCTTCTACGGTGATGATTTCACATTGTGAAACTTGTCCCGCGAAAGTAAGACAGGAAAGTTGTGGTTGGCCATCGACCATTACTGTGCAACAGCCACAAGTGCCCAAGTCACAACCCCTTTTTACTCCTAAAGTGCCTACTTTATCTCGTAGCACATCTAGTAGTGTTGCATTAGATGTTGTAAGTACTTCAACGTCCTCTCCATTGACCTTTGCTGACCAAATTTCCTTAGCCCCAACCGGTAGCATATCAACATGTTCTGTCCCTACCATGATAGTCGCCCATGGCGACCTAATGGCGCCCACTAATGATGCTATTGGAAAAGTAATCTCAACTGCTTTAGCGATAACTTACCGCAGAAAAATCGTCCATTCCAGTTTGAGGTTCAACCCAATCAGGGTCTCCGGGCAATACTAATCCGTCTCCTAATTGAGTAAGTTGTTGTGCAAGAGACTGTTGATTTTGCTGTAATGAGTCCCAGTCAATTTCGTCATCAGACCATCGAGACCATCTCTTCAAACTACGATGACTACGAACCAAATGCCCATATAGTTTCAAATGTAACTTGGCTGAGTTTGGCCACCAATACATGAAAATTAGGAAAACGAAGAAGAATGGCAAATGTGTTAACTTTTCTAATAGGTAATGCATAGACAATAATTCATTGACTGGACTAGCCTCAGCCAATAGCGCCCAAGTAACCATTAAAGATGCAGTAACCCACCAAATTGGGAAAGTTATTACGGCTGCAAGAACTTTGTAAGTACCCAAAACAGATTTATCAACTGCATCTGATTTCTTAGCAAAATGCATCAAAAGATAATTGGCTTGATATGCAGGCATATTTCCTATTACTGCACTCCAAGTGATTAATCCAAACATCCAAACGGCAGCCCATGACCATTTTACTATCAGGATGAAGCCGGCAGATGTGCTCATTCGTTCGGGCTTACTGTCAACATCTAACGGACTGATTCCCCTATCATCTAAATTTGCAAAATGTGCGGTACAATCTTCAACAATTATTGCAGTCTTTTTTGGTTCATTTTGAGCCATGAACTCCCATCCAGCACGAATCCTTCTAGCGCCTAATACCGATTGATAATAAGTGGGTTTTTTGAAAGACTCGCCCATTTGTCGAGCCCTCTCTGCATGGACTACTCCTTTCCCTCTCCAAATTAATTCCCTTTCTTCCCAAGAGGTTTTGGATAATGATGCACGTTTTAATTCAGCATCAATGGATTTTGTTACCGAAGTAACCCATTCTCTATCGAGTTTATCTTGCACTTCAAAATCATCAATTATCTCAGGTAATTGTGGCAAAGTCATCGGCCTTTCAATAACTACTGCACAGCGTTCTCTGAAAGTAGTTGCATCAGAATAGTGCAATCCGATTGGAACCAATTGGGGTCTTGGTTTACCCAACTCTTCCGCTTCTCTAATCGCTGCTTGAATTATTCTTGCTGCCCCTGAGCGAGCCTGTTTGGAACTTGCCTCTGTATGAGTTGTTCCTTCGGGGAAAATAATCAACCGACCCCCATTTGCAACAGCGCTTGAAACTGCTGATAATTGATTTTTATTCCTATTACTTGCAGCTTCTCTGTTATCGCTATCTTGAGAACGTTCTATTGGCAAAGCCCCTGCTGCTTTGATAAATCTACCTAAAACTGGTATTTTGAATAGTGTATGTTTAGCGATCATCGATTGTTTACCTGGTAGAGATGCATGCATTAGCATTGGGTCGATAAGTCCCGATGGATGCCATGCAATGAATAGAAGACCCCCCTCAGTGGGCAGATTATCTGAATCAATAAGATCAATTTCTCTGAACCAAACAGATACTAAAGCACGTGTAAACCTGCGGGTAAGGCGATAAATAAATCCAACTTTAGGATGGTTATCTCCGATCGGGTCTTTTAGCCACTTCATAGCCGACCCTAGTTCTAATAGTAATTGAAATAATCACCGGACACGACAAAATTAGAGGGTGTTCTGATGCAATTAAAATCATCAATCCTCAAGTTTTGCATCCGCTATAGATTCAATATCGCCATCGATGGATTCAACATATTGTTTATCTGAAATATCAACTGATGCTAAACTTCCTTCTTCCTTATCAGTGACTAATCCTGCAATTAGAATCACTACTAAGAACACTATTGCGAAAGCACCTATTGCCAGAGCAATGCTAGAAACACCATCCCCATCACCACTTGATGATGAAATTTCTTTGCTCGGATTCATTAACATAATATCTGCAGTAATAATCGCTGTTGAATAAGACTCTGTACCTTCATTACCAATTCCACGAATAGAAATGGTGTGGTTTCCTTCTAATGAAATACCAGGTAAGTGTTCTAAATTATGAATCATGTCAATGGCTGAAATAGTAAATTCTTCATCTCCATAATCAAAGGAATGAAGATTGGTCCAATCATCTCTAAGATGATTACTTCTCCATTGGACTGTATCAACTGTTTGCGAAATATTGAATTGTATTTTATCTGAACTCTCTAAATGAATACGGTTATCCATGCCGACTTCTGTATTGAGATTGATTGTGATGTTATTGTTGAAGTCATAATCTTGTTGTGCTGCTTCCATTACAGAATCCAATGCTCTTACTTCGCCATGACCGTATACATTGTTTTGGCGATTCTTAGGCAGTCCATCCTCAAAAGGGCATGGCTCATTCTTAAGCATATAATGGCACTGTCTGTATTCCGCAGTTTCTTGCATAATATTCCTGATATCAAATGGAGATAAATCTGGATTCGCTTGATACATTAATGCTGCAACTCCTGCAGCACCTGGTGTCGCCATTGAAGTCCCTGACATGTCGGTATATCCAGTACCACTATTTGCTTCAACAGACATTACATTAGAACCGACAAAAGCAACATTTGGCTTTATTCTTCCTTCTTCGGATGGCCCTTGACTGGAATATATTGCGATTCCAGAATCCTTGTCCAATGCTCCAACTGTGATCACATCTTCAGCGGAACCTGGAGTTCCGATTGAACCTGATGTGGCACTGTTTCCTGCTGCGATAAATAATGCGATTCCAGAACGAACCATTTCGTTTGCATAGCGATTAACACTGTCTTCTTCAGATGATGTCCATTCGATAGGACCTGGTCCTCCAAGACTCATGGATGCTGCGCGTATATTGAATTCAAAGCGGTGGTCAACGGTCCACTGCATCCCTGCCATAACAGTTGCAAATGAACCTGAACCGGCACTATCTAGAACCTTGACACCAACTAAAAAAGCCTGAGGTGCCATTCCGATATGTTCGTAATTAGGCGCTCCTGTACCAGCGGTTGTACCAGCACAATGCGAACCGTGACCCTGATCATCGTAAGGGAATATTTCAGTTCCATTAGTCGCTCCTGGATTATTTACTGCATCATAAAATCCAATCACTTTCGGGTCATAGGTTGAGTTATCATCATCTAAATCATCAAGGCTTGCGTGTGCTCCATCAATTCCTGTATCGATGATGGCAACAGTAGAACCGGCACCATCATATCCAGTATTTTGCCAAACTTGGTCTACACCATGTAAAACAGCGGCATCGGCATTATTTATTGTCAAAATACTATCTAATTCAACCATAACGACTCCTGGTAGTGAAATTGTGTTCAATATAGATCCTACCGGAACTCTTCCTGCAAGTGCATCAATGTGCTTCAATGTCCATTGGTGTTGATAATTTACTTCTCTTACCAATAGGTCAATTTCTTCTTGGCCCGGCGTGTGGTCGAAATCAATGATTAGTGGCAGTGTCTCAAATTCATCTAAGAATATTGGATTATCCTTGTGTAACTCGACCATATCTCCAATCTTGTTTTGATTGCGGTCAACAGTTGTTTCAACCCACCAACCATCCTCAGATGGTTCGTTGCTTGTTTCGGCGCTAACTGGAGCTCCCATCATCAAGGTTGGCAACAAAAATATAGTCAAACAGAAAAATGTTATTGCGTTACGGAGTGTGTTCATTGCTTGCACCTTCAATACATCCACAAGCGTTTATCGTTTCAAGATAGTGCTTGATAGTTTAAACAATAATTTGTATTTTTAGTGTTTAAAGATGGAATATCGGATTGATGGCAGTTTTTGCCCTTATCCCCTTATTGACGGGTCAAAAGTTATAGTGAGTATCAATAATCATCGTTGGATTACTATGGCAGCACCAACCCGAAATGCACCACAAAGAGTTTCAAACCACGGATTGTTATCACGTGCAAATGACACTCATGCAATCTATTCAACATCAGATAATGCTACTAGTGCACCCCCAATGGTCATTAGTCAACCAGGCAAAGTTAGAACGCAGGGAGATGTGGATTTAGAAAAATTCGCACAACTGATAATGTATGTTGTTGCATTAATTGCCATATGGGGCGGTATTTTTAGTATCGCTTTCGATGACAATGCAACAAATTCAAATTTTCTTCTACTATTCATTGGAGGATTAGTTTCTGCTGCAATGGCCATCGCTTGGATTGAAATGCAATCCAAGAGAAATGCATATCAATTGATGGAAGTGCAAAATTACATGCTTGGACTAGGTTTCTTCTTTGCAACGGTCGGTACACTATGGGGTGCTCGATACCTAATGGGCTTCGCCACAGGTACACTTGAGCTTGACATTTTTGGAGACTCAGATGCCGGAATTGGAGCGAATTGGCAACCTAATGCAAATGGAATATATATGCAAGTAATAGCAGTTATTGCCCTATTGTATGGAGAAATAAAACTTCTCAAGCGATACAAAGGTGCGACTACATTTGGCTGGGGTGTTGCTATTTATGGACCACTGGCATTGATGATTACCGGCATAGGACCTTGGATTGAGTGGTCCAATAATGAAGTATCTTACGAGTTAGGACTTGCCATAATCATACTCTCTTTCGTCAGTATGGAAGCAGCCTTACGCTCAAATAAATCAATGCACTTTTTCGTTGCCGCAATCGTTTCTGGCTTAGTTCCGATCTTGTATGAACTGTTCAACACCAATGCTCCTGCTGGAGGCGAAGGTGGCGCATTATCGTTATTGATATTCATTATTGCGATTCAAGGCTATTATGCATCAAAGCAAGAATTACGCTCTGATTTGATGCAGAAAGCAAGTGTGCTATTGGTTGGTGAAGTTTTAATTGCAATGTTTATTGCTGGGGTCAAGGATTACAACTTAATTATCGGCCCACTAAATGCTGATAATCTTGGATTCTTAGGAGATCATTTGACCCTACCTGTAATGTTGTGGATTGCTGTCCTGGTTGCATATTTCCCTGCAGTAATGCAACGTAGAGTACCATGGATGCCTATTGGCCTGGCGTTCTCTTTGTTATTTTTGCCTACAGAGTCCAATATGATTCCTTGGATAATCACATTGGCAATGATTCCTTACATGTTATTCATCAACAAAAATGCAAGAAAATGGGTTGCTGATTTAACTGTCACCATGTTAGCAGTGTCATTTTTCATGACCGATTTAATAGCTCGAGTAAATGAAATCGCTTACGCTGATATGTTTTCAATTCCTTATTCACATTATCTGATTCCAATAGCTCTAGTAGTTATTGCTGAAGCCGGATTTAGACAAAAGAAAATCTCCTCATGGGCTCACCTATCCATCGTAGCAGGAGTCACATTATCCCGAGCCATATTAGGGGCTGAAGAATGGTTCTTACCTTGGGTATTCGTTGCATATATCCTGTATATAGCAAGTACCAGCCTGAAGACGGCCACTAAATCCGGCATATTCAACGACAGAAAGGAAGCGACTCAAACAGTAATAATTGCCCTTGGTGCAACACTTCTTTTGGCAATATTTGGAAAATTGAATCTGCCTGAAACATCTCTTGATGAATTGTTATCCGGTTTCAATATCTCCTTGATGATATTAGGAATTGCATCTTATTTCCTGTTACGCATTGGACGAGAAATTGAATTCGACATGGGGATGCTGCTGAATTGGCAAACAATCAAAAAGGCATCAACTACCTTTGACGCAAAATTGAATGCTTGGATTGAAGTTGATAACCAAAATGATCAATACCTCATTGAATTTGAACAAAATTGGCTATCAAAGTCATGGAGTTCTTTAGCGAGAATCAGTGTGATTATCCCTTTGATACTGATGACTATTGCAATAACTGAAGTAGAAATCGAGCCTTTCGCTCAAAATCCAATTTGGGTAATATTGTTGGCAATCCCGGTTGGAATCTTAGTTTCGGAGATACTTGCACTTGACAAAATAAGTTCCTTTACTAGGTCTGCAGGTGTTTGGATGCTGGTCTTAATGGCTGTTCCGATGTACATTAGGATGCAAGGAGCAAGAGCAGATATAACTGCGGATTTGATACCTTCTGCTATTGTTCTAGATTTGATTTTAATCGCTGCTCCATTCATTGTCAATTCTCAAATAAATAAGCGTGGAATAGATGATGAAGTATTATCCAAGAATGCGGATGTTGCTGCATTGGCTGGACTTCTTGTGCTTGCAATGATGGATAGTTCAGGAGGTTTACTTCTCATCAGTATGTTTGTATTAGCCACTAGCAGGGCGATTAAGCATAGACACAATATGCTGTTAATGGTATCTCCAATCATTTTCGCATTTATTGGAATTAATTGGGTTAAAGAAATCGGATTGGCTAATAAAATTCTAGATGCAATGAATTTCAATATTGAATATGGATTCTTCACCATTGCAAATATCAGCGGGTGGATAATTGCAATCCAAATGGGAATCGTTTGGATAATGGCAACTCGAGAAATGGAGGGTGAAAGAGAAACTCAATTGCCATGGTGGGGCTCAATGGCTTGGTTTGCAGTAGGTTTGATCGCTGCAATGCCCGATGCATCCTGGCTTCCAACGATATTCACAATCATGTTGACTGGGAGCGCTATTTACAGAGGTAAAATTTCATTCATCCCTCTAATGCCAATCATCTTCTTCTTCTCACTGCTCTGGGGAATATTTAATGATGCTAGTTTCTCCGAATTAAACGATGGTGAAATATTTGGTTGGACCGCCATTACAACTGCATTATTCACACTATCTCTTTCAGTGATGGAGATGACTAATTGGTTATATTCAAAGTGTGAGGAGATGACTGGCATTCATCAACCAGATCAAGTTATTTCAATAAATACTCAAGAAGGAAGAACACAAATTTCGGATGCGCTAAGAATAATGGGCATTGCTGCATTTTTATTGTCGTTTGATGTCGCAGTAGGGATCGGCCCTGTTATTGCTTCTGTTTGGGTAACTTATATCGCAATTCGCAAAGGTAGTATAAATGGACTACTTGCAATGCCATTACTGCATGGAATCTCAATAGCAAATAGTTTGAATGAAGCAGATATTGCTTCTGAAGAGATTAGACATCTCATCGTAGGATTGTTGATGGCAATAGAAGGAGGAGTCCTAATCTACTTTTCAACCCAAAATGATACAGTTTACGAATGGGAGTCTTTCAAATGGGATAATGATGATGAGTTCTTAAATTTCATGGACTACTTGGGAATGGGTGGTTTGCTATCGGCGATTTCAGGTACATGGTATGCATTTGCAAATACAAACCTTGATTCATTTTCTTGGCTGATAATGACTATTATCTTCACATTGGTTGCTATTCAAGGATTTTCTAAAGGAAATGATGCACGGTGGAGAAGAGGTTACGGAGGATTCGGTTCACTGGTTACAGCATTCATTTTCGCCAATACATTGGATTCTGATATTTTCACAGCACTCGGATATGTATTCCTGGGAATACTTGGATTCGGTTATGGTGCAATGTTCAGCCAAAGAATTGGTGATGAAGGTGAAATTTATGTAGCGGATGAACAAGGTCAAAGCGGTCTTCTTCAAGCTACCAAGGAAATAAGAATTCAACAACAAACACAACCAAGACTCGTTGAAAAGGAAATGCCGTTCAAGCAAGAAACACAACCAAGACTCGTTGAAAAGGAAATTATTGTCCATAAAGCACCGACTGTTACCAAGCCTATACCTGAAGCAGTGATAGTAGAAACTCCTGTAATTCACGATGGATTGATTGAGACTACGGATGGATTTGCAATTAGACTACCTGGCGACGTTGTACAGAACATTTTGAATTCGATTAACAATACTCCACATCAAGGTTTCAAGCCAGTACTGGGATTCTCCCCTTCTGGACAAGTTATGTTGAATTTCGAGAATGAATGATTAGGCTCAATCACGAGTGGTTGCGCCTTCATCCCCTGCGGCTGTTCTGGGTGTAACTATTAGGTTTTGAATACTAGGATAAGCGCCCCAATATGCTTCCCTCGCTTGTTGGTTTATTTGCATACAAAGAACAATGTCTGAGGCTCTTGAAGGCAGTTCTTGACTACCATTTAGATGTTTAATTATTGGTTCAATATTACTCAAATTCATCAAACCCCAACCAGTTTGAGTGCAAGGTGCTATCGGAGAAATTGGCATTGTACCACTGGTCGGGTCCCAATCCAAATCAGGATACCAAGCACTCAGGTTTATCGCTTCACGGACATCAGAATTCTTAATCTGAACCGGATTGCCTTCAGCGTCAGTTCCATTGACTAAATTTCCAGATCTATTGGAAGGAGAGGCGCCGCTACCATCATCAGAAAATTGGTCTCTTAATTCCTCTAATACAAAGGAAATGATTCCAGCAGTTCTTGGGGTGGCAAAGGAAGTACCGGAAGTCTCATGATAACCATCAATATCTTGGTGATTGGGTAATACCTGAGTCCAGTCCGCAGAAATATCTGGATATGAACCGGACATTATTTCTTTTTGGTCATCCCCTTCCTCAGCATAACCTGCAATACCAATACTCCATGGCGGTCCTGCTGTTGCATCCTGTACAGCAGGAGATGGTGAATTGTCAGCTGCACCAGCATGAAGTTTCATTTGAGACACCACTGCTTCTTTGGTACCTAATTCAATCCCAGGAACTGGAAGAGAACCAGGTGCTCCGAATGAAGTTGTTATGACATCAACAAGTGGTTGGTTGGCCGCTGCAAGTACTGCTTCGGTACTGAATCCTTCTACGAAGAAAATGATTACATTTGGATTTGCATTTACTACTGCACCGGTAACCGCCGAGCCATGCCCATCATTTGGGTCATCTAAGATTGGAGTCCCATCGCCTTCAGTCCAATCAGGCGATTGGCCGAAAATTCTGGTACCTTCAAAGTAAACAACATCATCGGAACCAATTAGATCCCAACAACTCTCTCTATCGGCATCGACCATCTCTTGGTATGAACCTTCAAAGGTTAGTTTACAGGTGATTGTAACACCGAGTTGTTGCCCTAACCATTCTGGTAGAGTTTCATTATTACGGAAATGTTCGTGGTAGACGTTGATTCCGGTATCGATTGGTGCCACTACTGAAAATGACCGCCATTGATCTTGTTCGGCACCCACTCCACTTGTCCCATTATCCACATCAGGATTGGTATTCATTGCAAACCCTAGCACAATCGATGACAGAAGTATTGTTGACAACAATGCACCCAGCATTTTCTTGCTAGGGCTTGGACCAATTACGATTATCGCGTCAGCAATACCAACTATGCTATCATCGGACATGCTTATGCCTAAAATGTGTCCTTCTTCAACACTACGCCTAATTGAAAGGGTCAAGCCTCATGGCTTCAGCATGGACGAAAGGTCACAACGCATGGTATGGATAGACCTAGAAATGACTGGATTGGACATCGAATCTGAGTCCATCATTGAAATTGCGACCGTAATAACCGATAGTGAATTGAATATTCTCGCCCAAGGACCAAATTTAGCAATCTCTGTCAATGAGGAATTATTAGCAAATATGGATGAATGGAATACCAGCCACCACAACCAAAGTGGCTTAGTGGAGAGAGTTCGTAATAATTCTGTTTCGCTTGAGGAAGCAGAAAAGCAAACGCTACAATTCATCTCAAAATGGGTCGACCCAGGTGTTGCACCATTATGTGGTAATTCAATTTGGAATGACCGTAAATTCATGGAAAAGGAGATGAAGCAATTAGCACAATATCTACACTATAGAATGATAGATGTCTCTACTATTAAGGAATTATCAAGACGATGGTATCCGCAAATTGAAGGTTTCCAAAAGAAAGGTTGCCATCTGGCTCTTGACGACATTCTAGAGTCGATTGAGGAATTAAAATACTTTAGAAATGAATTATTCAAGGTATCACAATAGGTGACAAACAGAAATAATGAAGCATATTAATTCACTTATTCTAAATCCAATGGATTTTCCTTTGTTTCAAACAAGAGATTTATCCTGAGGAGGTGAATACGACCATAATTTGGTAGTGATTAAAGCCATAATCAATATCTTTCCAAAATCCCAAATAAGGAATGGTTCAACACCCCACTCAAAGGCCTGAGCAAAATCAACACCGTATGATTTAGCAAGCCACAATGTTCCAAAAATGTATACTGGGAGCATTGCAGATACCCAGCAAATCATCTGCGCTTTAAGGTCAGCAATCCCTGCTTTTCTTGAACGGTCCAATCCCTCTGCAACCAACGCTGATGCGATTGGGAATGCAATCAAATATCCACCCGAAGCGATTAATTTACCACCATCAAACAAATGGTCTCCATTAGCAGCAAATACTGGGGCACCCAATGCACCAACTAACACATAAAGACAACCTGAGGCAAATGCATCATTTCTTCTAAGGTACACTCCAGTCGCTAATACTGCAAATGTTTGGAATGTGTATGGCACCGGAGTCCATGGGGCAGAAAATACAATTTGTGCACAGAGGGCAGTAAGCCCTGAAAAAAATACAATTGTAATTATTCTCTCTAAACCCGTCATTTTGTTGGAACTAAAATCTAGATGCCATTGTTGGGGTTTTCTCCATGCCACTTCACTGAACATGCCTTTGTCCTAAAAAGAAGGCATTTAAGGATTGCATTCTTTATCGATGCTTGGCATCCAATTTGAGAAGTTAAAGGAGTTTCTCATTCAACGATTATTATTCTTCTTTCAACTGCTTAACTTTGCTGATAATGACCTTTTTAGGCATCATCCGATAAGCAAATATTGGTGCAGTCAAAGCTATAACTCCTGCAATAAGAGATGATGCTTGCATTCCTTCAACAAATACAAAGCGGGCATTACCAATGACGCTCCTAACAGGGGATTATGGTCATACAATTCCTCTTTACCGAGACTTTATCAACAGTTTAGATTCAAGTATGATAGATATCAATCCACTAAAAGGAGATTAATTACTGCTTACTTCGCCAATTAGGTTGTGAATGGTCGACTCCCTTATGCGTGGATAGGATTTGTGCAATTACTGCAATTGCGATCTCCTCTGGTGTTTCAGCACCAATGCTTAATCCAATAGGACATTGAATCCCATTCAATGATTGCTGAGAGATGCCTGCATTCAAGCATTCAGATTCAAAGGCTTGCCATTTACTTCTGCTACCAATGACCCCAATTCTTGGTTTGCTGTTGGAATCAATTTCACCTTCGGATTCAAGAATGGTTAGCAAACTAATCAACCTCTCTTGATCTTCAGCCCAATCATGGCCAAGTAACAAAATATCACTAAAGCGAGAGAGAGATTGCTTGGTCTCTGCCTCTTTGTGTTCATCACCATAAAAGAATGATTTAACCGAACTGCAATGTGATTCTTTTGAATTCGCAAATTCATCCGAACTAACGAATTCAGTTCTAGTATCATGAATTGAATAATTCCAATCCAAGGATTCGAAGACATTGACCAATGCCTTGGCGCAATGTCCAGCACCCATCAATAATACATGTGGCATAGCAATAATCACCTCAATGGCGAGAGTGACTTGGCCCCCGCATAACGAATCAAGAGGTGTTACTTGATAGCCCTTCGCACCCTTGTGCAAACCATAAGTAAGCACTTCTCCACTTGGCTTTGATGATTGCTTTAGTAACTCTCTACAGCGCTGCAAAACCTTCATTTCAAGACCTGCACCGCCAACAGTGCCCACCCATTGCTCATGCTCATCAAATCCAGAAAGTGCCAATTTAGCACCCACTTTACCAGGAACGCTACCCGCTGTGCTGATCACACTGGCTAAGACTACGGAATGACCTCGGTCAAGACGTGATAATGTCCATGCCAAAACCGCTGCGGTCATAACCACTCCTTGAGGGGTTCACACATACACTTTGCGACTGAAAAAGTTCAGTCTTTTTTCAGAAGTGTTTGCTCGTGTTCCAATAACAACTGTAAATCTTGTTCGGTGTCAATATTCAATGATATCAATTGGTAATCTACCTGAACCGAATCAAATGAAATAATATCTCTCAATGCCTCATCTGGATAAGAGGCCAATACCTCTTCAATATCTCCATCGGCAAGGATTACTGGATGACCACTTCTGTTGCCACTTACTGGCTTACAAGAGTTGTTAGATTCCATTAACTGTTTAACCATGGACACATTCCATCCCGGTCTATCCACTGGCGCAATTAGCACTCTTCTAGGAGTTCTCCCATGATCGCCACATAATGACATTAAACCGCATTGAATGCTTCCAGTTCTGCCATCTTGAGGTGCTTTATTGATTACGATTGTAGCCCCTGGAACAGAAGTCAAACAATCAAATGCTAATTCAGATGATGTTACTACAACAATGGGAGAGCAACCAGCATTTTGTAGACGGCGATGGGCCAAGCCAACTAAATTGGTATCTCCAATGCTGACAAGCGCCTTTGCTTGGCCAAGGCGAGACGATGCTCCCGCTGCCAAAATAATCGCCGGAATACCCTTGGCCATGATGTTGCCATAACAGAGTTATTCTTTGAGTAATCGGCTATTATTTTTGAGAATCCAGTCAATAACGCTGTGAAACAACTTCGCGTCTTGAAATACTCTAGTTATTCTCAGCACCCATGGAACAATCTGAGGGCGACATATCGGGACCTTATCACAGGTCGATGCAGTTGTTATTCGATACTGTAGAAAGTAACGATTCACTTGAGTGGGATGATAATGAATATGGAAAAGTTGAGATTTTTGTCAAAGGGATGTCAAGACGCTGGTACAAAATTAATGCCTCCCAAATTAAATCGCAAAATATAGATAAACCGATTAAAGACCCAAAACATTGGACCAGTTCTTGGGCGATTATAGTAAAGGGTGCTGCATGGAAATCAGACTTTAACAACAATTCAATGGTTGTTGACCTATGCATCCACACGAGAAGAAGTGGAGGACAGTTCCCGATAGGAGACAGTTTAGTTAGCCTATGTTTATCCTTGGCAAATGACAAGACTACTGCACTTGACATTCCATTACTCGCTCAATTCATCATTTGTCCGAGAAAGCGACTTTCAACGATTGAAATATTCCAAGAGGAGGGAATCGTTACATCAGAAATGTTGAATCAAGGACAAGATATTTTTGATGAATGGGAAGACGAGTGGGAAGAAGAGCAGGAAGAGATACGGCAAAATGATTTGCCCTTTGTCAATTCTACATTTGATGTACTTGCAAGCCTATTAATCCATACCGCAGCAGCGGCTGAAAGGGAAAGTATCGATCTTGTACATCAATTAGAACAACAAGAGATGAGAGAAAACCATTTTGAAAAGATAATTTATGACTGGGATAGAGAAGCCGATAAAGTTCGTGGATTACGATGAAATTAGAAGTTTTTAGTAATTTCGCGTCCAATAATCATTCTCTGAACTTGTGATGACCCTTCATAAATTTGCATAACTTTTGCACCTCTCATAAGACGCGCAACTGGGTATTCTTCTGAATATCCATAACCACCGAAGATTTGTACTGCATCGGTTGTAATCTGCATTGCTGCATCTGCTGAAAATCTCTTAGCATGTGCAGCAGACTCAGTATTACGAATCCCATTATCAGATTCATAAGCGCTTTTCCAAGTCAATAATCTACTAGCCTCGATTTTAGTTTTCATATCTGCAAGCAAGAATTGTATCGCTTGGTGCTTATGTAAAGGCTTACCAAATGAATGGCGCTCGTTTGAATATTGCAATGCATGCTCATAGGCTGCTCTTGCCAAACCTGTGGCATGGGCGGCGATATTCGGCCGACTCACATCAAAGGCATTCATTGCATTCATCCAACCGCCAGATTCAGAACCACCGATTAGATTCTCAACGGGGACTCTTACATTGTCAAATGTAATTGCACGGGTATCAGAACATCTCTGACCCATGTTGGTTTCTTTCTTGCCCAGTGTGAAGCCCTCAGTACCTGCTTCAACAATGAATCCAGACATTCCTTTGTAACCGGCATCTGGGTCTGTTTTTGCTAGAATGAAGAAGAAGTCTGCATATCCTGCTCCTGTGATAAACATCTTTGAGCCATTGATGACATATTCATCTCCATCACGGATTGCAGTTGTTTTACAAGCTGCTAAATCAGAACCTGCTCCTGGTTCTGTCACACCATATGATGCCAAAGCACCATCTTCTGAAACTTTTCTCAACCATTTTTGCTTCTGTTCTTCGGTTGCACCGGTGATGATAGGGGCGCAGGCCAAGGAAGTAGCGTAGGCTGCTGTAGCAAACCCAGGATCACCCCAAGCAAGTTCTTCATTGACCAAAACTTCCTCAAATGTACCTAATCCTGGGCCACCATAATCTTCAGGAATATGCAAGTTTAGCAGTCCCATCTCATGTGCAGCCTGTATGGTCTCCTTAGGATATTGAGAATTAGCATCCCAATGCTCAGCATTAGGACGAATCTCGTCGACTGCAAAATCGTGAGCAAGCTCACGCAACATCTCCTGCATCTCATCGAGTTGGAAGTTGACCATAACAGTCCCAACAAGAACCCCCTTATGAGGCTTGAAACAAAAATAACATCGGAATTAGGAAATATTACTGGTTCTCAATAAACCGGTGAATACTTTTATTCTATTGAAAGGATAGATAGTTTAGATGTTCTGCCGCTAGAATTGATAAGAAAGCCACGTAAAATAAGACCAATACTAAACCTTCCCAGCGCTTAAATTCATATTGGGTCCACATCATGAAAATTGCAAGCGTGGAACCGATAATGGTTGTTGGAATGATGAAGTGGAGTAGTTCTGGTGCCTCGGCACTAGTTATCGCTAATGGACTGATTAGCGCGGCAATTCCAATAGACAATAATGGATCTGTGATATTGGAGCCAATCAGAGTACCTATCGCCACACCTTCACTTCTTCTTGCAGCCATCAAGGCAATAGTCAATTCAGGAAGCGAAGTCCCTAATCCCGAAATAGTTGAGCCGATTGTAGAATGTGGAAGATTCATCGATGCTGACAACTTGTCTGCGACCTCTACTAGATATTGAGCAGCAAAAACTGCAAAAGAAAGCCCCAATATAATCATAACGATATATGCCGCAGTAGTCCAATTGGAACCTGTAGCCTCAACCTCGAGTGATTTGTCTTTCATTTCATCCGCTTTAATCTCTTTACGATTTAGCAGTAACCAATACACGTATGCGACATAGAGTAGAACTAAAATCAATCCTTCAATGCGATTTAACTCGCTCCCTGTATAGATAAAGAAACTTAGTAATAATAATGAAAAAAGCATTATTAGACCATCTCTTTTCAGCCATGAAGGGCGTATTTTCATACCTCTAAACAAAACTACGACTCCAAGAATTAGAGTTATTTGAACCAAAATAGAGCCGAATATTCCACTGATTGCAAAGTTGGCAAGGCCCGGTTCTTTTACGGAATCCATTGCAGAGATTGAAGTTAATACAATTTCTGGTAACGAAGTGCCAATAGAAACGACGGTGAGACCGATAACAACTTCTGGTATCTCTGCTCTTCGGGCTAACCCTTTAGCACCTTTAATGAAAAAATCTGCAGATGTCACCAATAGGGCTAATGCTAATGCTAAAACAAGTAATGTTAGAGGAAGATTATCCCAACCAATCTTTTCGCCTCCAAACTTGAAGGCGATTATTCCAATGAATAACGAACCTGTAACTGCAAGAGTATTGTAATGGATTAATTCTGGTATACCCATTACCTTAGTGTCCTCTGCCATGTTCAACCGTCATCTGCATTCCTTCTTGACATTTATGTGAGAATATTATCAATTGGTTCGTTTAGGAAAACCACATAATACTCCAATTATGCGGACAAGATATGTGGAAACGCGCGGGAGCCGAATTTACCGGTACCGCATTGATGGTTGCAGTAGGATGCGGAAGTATCGCTTATGGAGCATCAGCACCGATTATTTGTTTGTCATTTGCAGTTGCAGTCACAACTGCAATACTAATTTTTGGACCAATCTCAGGTGCTCATATCAATCCAGCGGTGAGCATTGCTTTTTACAGACATGGTGATTTAGAAAAAGATGCGCTTATCCCATATGTTTCTGCACAAGTCATTGGTGGATTGCTCGCTGCAATTGCTATTTCTTCCGCTGGTGCTGGCACTGGACCAACAACGATCGCAATCAACCATAATTACCTAAGTGCATTCTTTATCGAAGTATTCATCACTTTTGTTTTGATGGCAAATATCTTGTGGATTATCAGCAATAGTAAAAATAGAATAATTATTGCTTCCTGGATTGGTGGATGTGTAGGAATATTGGCGTTTTTGTTTGGACCTGCTACTGGTGCGAGCATGAATCCTGCACGAACAATTGGTCCTAACTTAGTTTCTGAAATCTATAGCAGCATGCCACTCTATATTATTTCAACGATAATTGGAGCATGGCTGGCCGTTGAATTATTTTTGAGAATTAGTCCCAAAAAAGAAAGCGCTGAATGATTTAAGAACAGGTGGTTCGCAACACTTCAATAACGTGTTCAAGTGAAGGAATTGTATGATCTTCCAGAGGTGGAGAAAATGGTACTGGGGTATCCAAGGCACCAATCACAACAGGTGCAGATTCCATATTGTAAAAACAAGATTCTAAAATTCTCGATTGTATTGTATGACCAAGTCCACCACTCCATTGACCTTCTTGTAAGATGACTAGCCTACCAGTCCGAGTCACCGATTCAATACATGTTTGGGCATCGAATGGTATTAGAGTTCGTAAATCAATTATCTCAACTTCAATATTTTCTTGAGCCAATTGTTGTGCTGCTTTTAATGCAACGTGAAGCATTGATCCCCAAGTTACCAGAGTTACATCCCTGCCACCGCGGATTACCGCAGCTTTACCAATTTTGAAGGGTTCGTTATTTTCAATCGATTGTTTGACCGATTCAGTATCAACTATCTGATTAATATTTTGACCCCACCCAGTTAGACCACCCCTCAATCCATACAATCCAATGTGTTCAAGCATCAATACTGGGTCATTCAATTCTGCAGCCTCCATCAGGAGGTCGTAGGCATCTTGTGGTGTTGCTGGTGCTAGGACAACTAATCCAGGGTCATTAGCAAACCACGCTTCAATCATGTTAGCATGGAAAGGTCCTGAACGAGTTTTGCCTCCGAGTGGTATCCGAATAGTCATTGGACACTCTGCTCCCCATCTCCAACGAAGCATTGCAGCATTATTGATGAGTGCATTATAGCCAAGAGCTGCAAATCCTCCAAATTGAATTTCGATCATTGGCCTCATACCTGATAATGCAGCGCCTACGCCAGTGTGGACGATGACTGCCTCACAAAGTGGCATGTCTATCAATTTATCAGAATGGCCAGCATTTTTCAATGCCATATTCATTCCAAAGGCACCGGCAACTTCCATATCTTCTCCGATGAATACACAATTATCTTGATGACGTGTCGCAATATCAGCCATCGCTTGTTGTATAGCACGTGCATATGTCCAACCACCACTTTCAGAATATTGTAAAATACATTGTCCAACTTCAAGAGGGGAATCGAGCAACTGTATTTCCTCAGTTCCATTAATTCTTGACAGATGGTCTTGGTGAGTATCTGCATCATTGAGGGAAGTAATTCCTTTGGTCACAGTCTCTGGACTTGGCCATTCCATATCCTCAAGGTCTCCACGAGCATCCTCAACGAGTTGTTGTTCTTCACTAGAAATCGCGAGCAATACATCCTCCTCCACTCCAAGTTCAACAAGAAGTTGACGATGTGTTGGGATTGGGTCTTTCGCTTCCCAGTAAGCGAGTAAGTCTTTGTCTACATAACCTGGTGGAGTTCCTGTCTCGCTTCCAAGATAGAGATCGTCGTGGTGATGAGCATGGCCACAACCACGCATTGTTTCAACATGAATCATTGTAGGCCCACCACCCTCTACAGTGAACTCACGTGCAACTGCGGTGCTAGCGTGCCAAGATGCTGGGTCTGAGCCATCGATTGTCCAAGACGGGAATCCCATCGCTACTGCTTTATCAGCCCAAACCTCTACTCCTGATTGTTTTGCAGGAGGGGTGTCCAAAGCAATTTGGTTATTTTGTAAGATGTAGCAAATTGGTAAACCTCTAGCACCTGCTAAATTGAGTGCCTCCCAATATTCTCCCGAAGATGAAGCACCTTCGCCAATACAAGCAATATGGAATCTTGGCAAATTCTGCCTCCATGCTGCAAATGCCAGTCCCGTCATCGTAACACTAGCAATAGGCAATGGCGCAGTAGGAGGTAAAACGCCTACATGCCATGCGCCAACGTGTAAATCTCTTCCACCAGCATTCTCCCAGCCCCCATTTTGATTAGAACCGGCTTTCCCAATATTTGCTGCCATCACATCTAGAGGAGTATCGCCCATTGCCAATCCAAGACCGATATCTCTAATCATTGGTGCAACTAAATCGCCATCATAACCATTTCCCGGAGTGGAGCCGCGTGGTGCATCGATTTGACGATTTAAGGCGGTAGCAACTGCTACAACACCTTCTTGCCAGGTAGAACGGAAACCTTTACCTCCAAATTTACTGCCGTCTGGAGTTTCAATCCCTTCTGTGAAAATAATTTTCAATTGGTCGTCCAAATATCGAGTCCTTTCCATTAATCTTTGCCACTCAAGACGGTTTTCTATCGTTACAGACATGTAATGAGCTAAGCGTCTTAAGGTCAAACGCATATCAATAATAAAATGTGTATTTCTTCTTTCCAGAAATTCATCTAAAGTTCTTCGTGGAATCACTTCCACATCTCCTTGGTCTTTCATCTTCGAATTTATTTGCGCTTTCATTGCTTTATCCAATGCAACCAAAAAGCGACTGCTAAAAGTATGCCATGAAGGGCCCTCAAATTGTTTTGGCTCATTCCCAATCATGTGATCCCAAACGGTAGCAACGAGGAATAAATGGCCATCGTGGCGCTGTGTTACAAAGCGTAGCACTTCACTCCTAGCGGTATCTGCATGAAGTTGTTGAATGAATTCAAGAGGGGCTTGCGGGCGCCAATCAGCGCCGTGAATAACTGGTAAGTCACCTTGTTCCATGTCACAGCCTCATGTTGGCGCAGAAGGAAGTCTCCTTCAAGTCTATGCATCGGTTGTAGTCCTGTATTACAAACATTGATATCCAATAAACATCTAAAAAAAGATATGGACCCTACAGCAGAATTCGCTGAAATGATTGCTGTATCTGCCGCGGATGCTGTCAATTTGGAAAAAATGGAAAGGAAATGGTGGTGGAAACCACTAACGAAATTCTTGTTTTTCTCCCCATTCCTTGTATTGTTGATTTATTATTTTAGTTGATTAAACAATAAATATTATTCTGACTCAAGACGAGTACTCATTTCAGAATTATAGCATTCGGTGAGTAAATCTTGGTTTTTATATGTCATCACAAAACCAATCAATGCTGGTATAGATAGAAGGCCGAGTGAAAGCGGCCACGAATGAGATAAGTCATACATCGGTCCAACGATTAGCGGTCCAACTATTGTTCCTGCTGCCCACGCAGTACCAAATGCTCCAAAAGCCAATCCTGGATTACCTGAACCATATGCTTGGTTAGCAGCAGCATCTATCATAGTCAGCATTGGAATTTGAGTTGCCGCAATAGCGAATTGGTATATTCCGAGCATTAAGATCATAGCAAAAATTGCTTCTTTGCCCGAAAGTTGGAACCCCAAGATTCCGACCAGCGCCAAAGAGATAGTAACCACCATCCAACCCATCAGCATATATCTGGTAGGACCATTCTTGTCGACTAATTTACCCCAAAACAATGAACCGATACCTTGAGTGAATACCATTACCAATAGTACCCCTCCAATCGCTGCTGGTCCTAAACCCAATTTATCATGAAGGAATAACGGACCTCCGGCTTCCAATGCCCCTGTTGCTAACGTGGTTATTGCGATCAAGATTCCAACTCTTAACAAGACTGGGTTAGTGATGAATACCTTCAGTGAAACATTACCTTGCGTAGGCTCTTGCGCACTACCGATAACCGAAGAGCAATACCAGACTATAGGAACTGCAAGAAGGGTTGCAAGTGATAATACGACGAAAGCTGCTGAGCCAAAGTATTCGAATAAAACTCCACCGAGAACTGGCCCCAGTAGACCTCCAACCGCTGCCATTGCGATTAGTTTTCCAGCCTGCTCTCCGAATTTATTAGGCCATAATTGTGATGCTGATGCCAGACAAGCCGTCATTATTGCCGCACCTGATGCGCCATGTAACAATCTGGCTCCTGCGAGAATTAAGAATGGGTGTGGTAGTAACTCTTGGGTTGCTACAAGATACATCAGTGAAGAAGCCGATAATAGAACTAAAGAGATTAGAATTATCTTACCGCAACCAATTTTATCGGTCAAGCGACCCGTTAGTGGGCCCAATAGGAACATCGGAACCGCCCAGATTGAAATCAATAATGTCGATTGAGTTGCATTGAAGCCGAATTGATTTTGCCACGCCGGCAATATCGGCACGATGAACGCATAACCGAGATAATTAACGAATAGAGCCATGATTAAGGCAGGAAAAACAAATACCATCTTTCTTTCTTGGCTATTCATTCCTCTTCCTCCAATTCGGGCAAGGAATCGAGAACTTCCTTGGTTAATTTCGCAGCATCTTCAATTTGCGTCATCAATGTCAAATCTGAAACTGCACCTGGTCGGCCAAGACTCCACATCAACTCATGTATAATCTCGGTTGTTAATTTTGTCATTTTCAGAACCTGAGGGTCGATTTTAACCATAAACTCATCTTCATGAATCGCAATTAAATCAGGTTCTTCTTCGAGAATTGAATCCATTATTTCAATTATTTCATCTTCAATATTATCTGCTTGATTTTGAAGAATATCTTCCATTGAAGAACTCAGTTTGATATTTTTAGATGATTTTGCTCCACCACCCAGTGTATTTTTGCCTTTGCTCATTTGTTTAAATGAAGGTATTGAAGATTTATTTGTTGGTGATTCTATCGCATCACTTCCATCGACATTGTTCAATTCATTTTGAGCTGAAACTTCACTCGCCTCCTCTACCAATCTATTCAAGGCTATTCGCAGCATTGAAGACATCAATGACAAATCTATTGACTCATCAACTTCGATTCCTTCCTCTCCGAGTTGTTGCATTATTTCATCGAGAAAATCGACGTTAATTTTTTCAGGACTAATCAAACCTTTCAGCATTGGAAGGGCCCATTTACCATCACCCATCATCATTCCAACATCGAAAGAACCTCCGCCACCAATTCCACTATCTACATCAGCGGGTGGAGGAACAAATTGTTTACGAGTATGCTTGCCAACTTGTTCAATCAATGAAGGCATATCAATCGGTTTTGACATTACTTCTGAAATTCCTGCTTTCGCAGCGGTTAACAAAAAATCATCAGTTATATTTCGCGATAATACCACGATGCGGCACTTGAATGCGAATTCAGGATCACTCATTAAGCGCTGACTAGCATCTATAACATCGCCAGTACTCCAATCACCTTCTAACAATACAACTTCCGGCATTGTTGCTAGCGCTGTGCCTTCTGCTTGGCGAAGAGTACTAGCTCGAGTAATATCAAAGCCTTCTCTTTCTAGTGAAGATGCGAGGAGATTGCGCCTACCTTCATTCTCATCTGCAACGATTACCTTTGCCATGCAATCACCTCTTCAACCCCATAGGGGTTGGCCATCAGCCTTCAAACTCTCCCCTTCAAATGCAATTTTTAGGCTATTTTTTAAGGGGCTTCGGTAAAGTCAATTAACGGCGTGAGATTTTTCCACCATTAGATCGAACATCGATAATAAATGGTTTCAAACCATTGTCGAGATCGGTAATCACTCGATTAGCCGAATAATTTCTTAAAAAATCCAAATATCATCCACAACTCAGTTAATTATTTCATCCGGCTTGGTAGCATGCCATGCTAGTATGCCACCTGTTAGGTTGAATAGTCTTGAATAATCAAAGCCAGACTGTTTTAGAAGCATTATTGCCATTTGCGATCTTATTCCAGATTTACAATAGACCAAAACATCTCTATCCGCTGGTAAATCATTCATTATTGACTGGACTCTACCATGTTCAATCTGAAGGTCTACTGTAGCAATTCTTGCTTGATCATATTCCATTTCAGAACGTACATCTAAAATAAACGGTGACCATCCATTGTCCCTCTTTTGAATTACTTCTTCCATGGTAATTTCAGCAATCATTGTTTTCTCATGGCGGGCTTTTCCTTTTTTAATATCTTGTTCATTATCAATTTCAAAATGATTGGAGCCGGTCGAGCACCATTGGCTAGAATCAAACATTTTAGTCACTTCCTCCAAGTCAGAAACTGGCACTCTGCCATCACTTTTTGAAAACTTTAAGATATTGAATTTCATTCCTTCTGCATCATAAATTAAAAGTCGACCCGACAAAGATTCTCCGACCTCCAGTATTATCTTAATCGCCTCCGTAGCCTGAATTGAACCAATAACTCCAGGCAAAACTCCTAGAACACCACCTTCTTCACAATTAGGAACTGTGCCTGTAGGTGGTGCTTCAGGAAATAAATCACGGTAACATGGTCCATCTTTATGATTGAACACAGTAACTTGCCCTTCAAAACGATGAATTGATCCATATATCCAAGGGATTCCTAGTATTGAACATGCATCATCTATCAAATATCGAGTAGGAATATTATCGGTTCCATCTATCAATACATCCCAGCCCTGCTGCAATATAGAAATTGCATTATCTGGAGTAAGCCTTTCTTCTATAGAAACTACTTGGATTGCTGGGTCAAGTGAATTAATACTTTCCTTTGCAGATTGAGACTTAGGTTTGTCAACATTATTTGTGCTATGAATGATTTGCCTCTGCAAATTAGAAATATCTACTGTATCATCATCGATGATCCCTAATCTTCCAATGCCTGCTGCTGCCAAGTAAAGCAATGCAGGACTTCCCAATCCTCCCGCACCTACAACAAGAACATTAGCATCTGACAATTTTTGTTGACCCTTCATGCCAACTTGTGGCAATGAAATATGCCGCGCATGACGAGACAGGTCGACCATAGACTGGCCAGCGGCATCATAGCAATGAATCCGCCGGATAAGTGAAAAAGTCTCACTCAACGTTATCTTCTAGCCACTTTTCAACATCCATTGCAGCCTGACATCCCATTCCAGCAGCAGTAATAGCCTGTTTGTAACGAGTATCAACTACATCTCCAGCCGCAAATACGCCATCGACCGAAGTCATTGTGTGTTTCTTGTGTAGAATGTATCCTTCTCCATCCGTTTCTACTTGCCCATCTAGGAATGCAGTAATTGGAGTATGGCCAATCGCAATGAATGCTCCTGTTGCCGCTATTGTCGATGTTGAGCCATCCCGTGGGTCTTCAAGAACCGCTCCGGTCAATCCTTTTTCATCACTTAGCCATTCCTTAACTTGTCTAAAGGTTTGGATTTCTATCTTGTCGTGATTAAGTACTCTTTCATACATGATTGTTGAAGCTTTGAAGACATCTCTGCGATGAATAAGTGTTACCTTACTTGCAAAGCGAGTCAAGAATGTTGCTTCTTCACAAGCAGAATCCCCTCCTCCGACAACCAATACTTCCTCATCTTTGAAGAAAGCACCATCGCATGTAGCACAAGTTGAAATTCCACGTCCTTTCTGCTCTTCTTCACCCTTAACGCCGAGCCAAATTGATTCTGCACCGGTTGAAACGATTATTGCATGAGTCAAATAGGTCTCACCTTCAACTACCACTTTGTATGGTTTTTCAGAAAGATCTACCGATTCAACATTTCTATCCTCAACCTTCAGTCCAAAGCGCTCTGCTTGTTCTCTCAATTGCACCATCATCTCGGGACCGCCAATACCTTGTGGGTAGCCAGGGAAGTTTTCAACATCACTTGTCAGCATTAATTGCCCCCCAGACATGTATCCGGCAAACATTAGAGGTTCTAACATAGCACGTGCGGCATAAAGTCCAGCAGTGTACCCTGCAGGTCCACTTCCGATGATTATTACATTGTGTATTTTGTCGTCCATATCCTTTGCGGCGTGAGTATAATCCTTGAACATTGTCCATCAACATTCAAGAACAAAACAATGCCGCCCTAGAGACATGGATGTCATTTCACACTGGCTATGGGGAGTTGTACTAACTAGAGGCAAGATGTCATGGAAAGTTAGTGGCCCGATGGGAGTACTCCCCGATTTAGTCGCATTCATACCTTCGACCATTTATGGTTTAATATATAGTATAAAGCCGGTTCAGATAGATGATAATACGGTCACTTCGGACCTACCAATCGCATGGAGTATCTATCAATGGTCCCATTCTTTTACAATTGTAGTAATCTTATTTCTGGTAGCCTGGTATATTCTAAAGGCAAAGAATCATGAAAATCCTAAATATATGGCATGCGTATTTGTCATACCTTGGTTTTTCCACATATTATTGGATATTCCTGGCCATACCATTAATTTCTTCCCAACCCCATTCCTATATCCGTTCAGCGATTTCATGATAGATGGAGCCAGATGGAGTGAATGGTGGTTCTTCTGGCCACAAGCGATTATTCTTGGCGCTGTATGGTGGCATATTTTGAAGAAAGAAAAAACTCACAGCATCGAAGAAATTGCTGATATTGCGGCTCTAGCATGAGGCTCAATACGCGGCTCAATGTGTTCCGGCTTTGCACCCGGTCCGATAATCCCTAAACCGATTGGTTTGTCGTGCTTCAATTGTAGATCTACTATTGCTTTAGTGACTGCTTGGCCCATTGCTAAACCATGTTTTGTTTGTCCTTTTTCTATGATTCCCAAGCATGCGGCCGCATCGATTTCGTCTTTACGTAATTGTCTTTCAAGAGCCAGCGGGATTTCCATTGCACCTGGAACCCACACCACTTCAGCAATAGACAACCCTAATGTTTCCGCTTCTTGTTGGGCGAATGCTAGCATTCTAGTGATTTGTTCCTTATGGTACGATCCGCAAATAATAGAAATTTTAGCCATGATATCACTTTCCTGAGAGTATTCGCTCTACTGTAGATACGATTGTTTGGGTGTTTGAATCTATCTCAATATTCACTGCATCGCCTTCCAGTTTTGAACCCAAAGTAGTCATGCGGAGGGTTTCAGGGATGATGTGTAGTGCGAAAATATTTGATTCGACAACTCCAATGGTTAATGAAATTCCATCTATTGCGACAAATCCTTTCTCAATGATGTATTTTTGTAATGAAGGTGGCGCAATGATGGAGAACTCTTTACCTTCACCATTTTCTGTGATCGAATGAATTAACCCAGCCGACATAATGTGTCCAGACAATAGATGACCGCCCAACTCATCTCCAAAACGAAGTGCTCGTTCAAAATTAACTTGACTGCCTATTTCTAAATCGGAGAGTGTTGTTCTGTGCAATGTTTCCGTAATAACATCAAAATTGACATTTAAGCCATCTATTGAAGTCACAGTCAAACAAACTCCATCGATACTAACGCTCGCACCAATTTGTAGATTTTCAGTTGCTGGTAAGGTGATTGACAATGTCATAACAGACTCACCTTGTGAAGTATCATTGATAGTTGCAATACCTTGGACGATTCCAGTGAACATTCACTCACCCCCCTTTGAATCATCGAATTGTTTTCTCTCTGAAGCCAATTCTAATATTCTGGCAATAATCTTACGGGTACCATCTAAATCATCACTAAGACCTTCAACTCTGGTCACCTCTATTGAATTAAGACCTAATTCCGACAATTTGGATTTTATTTTCTCAACCGCATGTATTTGGTCATAACCAAGTGCAATGATATCTGGGTTGACAATCGGCAAGATGTCAAAAATAGGGACGTTTGGTGGATTGCCAATTATTGAATCATCTACTGGTTTTAATCCTTCGACCATTCTACAACGAAGGTCTTGTCCGGTTACGGGTTCATGCTTTCGCTTTCGAACCGTATCATCATGTGCAACAACTACTGTGAGGTGGTCTCCCAATGCTTTGGCTTGCTCTAAGTAATGCAAATGGCCTGCGTGGAGTAAGTCAAAAACTCCAACTGCCATCACTCTCTTCATCGTCTCACCTTATCACTTGCAACAGGTTGCTATTCTTGTTAATATCGGTTGCTAATTACAAATTTAGAGCAGCGGTTAGTTGTGCCCCTTCTAGGAATGGAATGTCTCTCTGCAGGGCCCATGCGCGTGCATCTTCTACTGACAATGCTCCGTCACCATCTGGCTGTAGCATCTCTGCGCCGATGACCACAGGAGTCATTCCCGCAAGACGCGCCAATCCTACCGCTAGTTCAGTATGTCCTTGGCGCCGAGATAATCCACCTTCTGACTCTCTGCAAACCGGAATGTGCCCTGGAGTTCTGAACTCGTTGCCAAGTGCTTTTCTTGCATCTTCTCCGCTAAGTCCAGCCTGTTGGCATTCTTCGGACAATTCTGCAAAGCGTCGTGTTGTCAAAGCTCTGTCGTGATCTGTAATTCCAGTATATGTTCCTCGGTGATTCAATGATAGCGTAAATGCTGAACGTGAATCATAGCGTAAATCATTGGTGACTAATTCCTTTAGCACTAAATTATCTGCAACCAATGCTGGATGAGTGTGCAGATCTTGTAAAAACGGTAGAGAAAACAATTCCCCTATATCGTGCCCTATTGCCAAAAAGAGTAATCCTCCGCAATCCTTTCTCAATTGACGCATAGTGGCCGGCTGGGCGAATTGTCCAGGGAATAATAAATCGGTTTCTCCTTCCCTGTTTTCCGAGTCAAAAAGGCAAATCGGATTTCCGCTTTTGAAAGCTTCAATAGCCCTAGATATCATCTCGTCCATGACCACTCGTTGTGTCTCTACTTCATAGATAGTCGTATGTCACATTATAGTGAAATGGGAAGAAAAAGAATCGATTTGGCAAACAGTCAACAGAAAGGGGTTAAGGAGAGACGACCATTGGATTGGTTCTGCGGGGAGGTCATGCTATGCCAATCAAGTTAGGTCCAGCCGGAATTCCATTGTCCTGTAAAGGAAGGACAATTGTTGAAGGAATGGACGATATAATTTCACTCGGATTAGAAACAATGGAAGTTCAAACCGTCCGTATGGTTGCTCCGAATCACTTTGAGCAATATTGGCAAGCAGGTGTACTTTCAAATAAAACCGAGTTTGAAATGAACATTCATGGGCCATATTATTCAGAATTATTGGGTAATAGAGTTGAAAGAGGTAGAAGTTTAACCAAGATTGAATCGACTTTACAAGCGGCCCGTACAATTAATGCCCGTCATATCACTTTACACGCTGGCCATTATGGTGGCATGAGTCGTGGAACTGCTGCTAACGAGCAAGTTGCTAATGTATTCGCAGGAATTGTCGACCGTGTCGCCGATATCTGGCATGATGATGAAGACGAATTCCCCGTATTCCCTTGGATAAAAGATGGCACTCCTTCTAAAATAGGAGTTGAAACATCTGGAAGACAAGAGTTATGGGGTAGTTTAGAAGAAGTTCTAGAAGTTGTCAATCACGTTGAAGGTACAATACCTGTCCTCAATATCGCACATATTCACGCCCGAGGGCATGGACGAATGAGAACCTCTGAAGATTATGGAGAATTATTTGACCAAGTTAGAGAATCGATTGGTACAAAAGAATTCTATTGTCACTTCTCTGGAGTTGACCACCGCGGTGGAAATGCAATGCATTATACTCAAATCAAGAAGTCTGACTTGAACTTTGAGCCACTAGCTGATTTTATCGTTGAAGATGGTGGATGGTTAGACATCACATTGATCTCGGATTCACCATTGCTAGAACACGATGCAATGTATATGCTACAAAATATTGAAAAGTCTCGTCATAGACAACTTGAGCGTAAGGCCCGTGAGGATCGAAGAAGAGCACTCACCCTTCAAGGTGGAAGTTCTGAAAATGCAATCGCTGCTCGCAAAGCACAACAACAAATGCACCTTGAGGAAGTTGCAGAATCCCTTGAGATAAATGAAACTGATGCAGTTGAACAAACACCTGCTGCCAAAGAATCCAAAAAAGATGGCAAAGAAGCAATTAATTTAGATGATGCTGACGACGATCTTTTCTGATTTGGCATTATCAAATGAGTTGTAAAACTTAACTGTACCATTCTCTTACAGTGGTAAGCGACTTAAGCAAAGGGTGCAGGGTGACCATTGGTTGACATGGTATCCATTGGAATTTTAGGTCTCGGTAATTGGGGAAGCGCTATCGCTAAAATGTGGCTTGATGATGGTCATAAGGTCAAAGGATGGACTATTGAATCAGAAGTATATGAGTCCATAACAATGGAAAATATCAATCATAAGTATCTCCCAAAACTATCTCTCAAAGGCATGGATGTATCAATGCACATTGCAGACACCCTCGATGGGGTTGAAGTTGTGGTTCTTGCCGTACCTTCCTCTGTGATTTTGGATGTCGTAGACCAAGTGATTCCACACCTGCGACCAAGACATGTCATTATCGATTTAGCAAAGGGGTTAGCCCCTGACAATCAAATGATTTCACATGCGATTCAGGAGAAGTTGACTGCTGCTGGTATGGCTAATCCTTTGGCGGTTGTCACAGGTCCAACAATCGCACCAGAAGCCGCCGCGGGAGTAATGACTACTGCATTGGTTGCAAGCGAAGATATCTCTGTTGCTAAAAAACTAGCAAAGACGTTAACGACTCAAACTTTCATCTTACATCCTGCATCCGACCCCGTCGGTGCTGAACTTTGGGGTGCTTTCAAAAATGTAGTTGCACTTGCATGTGGATTGGTTGATGGATTGAAACAAGTTGGTACATTGGGTGGCGATAATCTCAAGGCTGCGATTTTTATGGCTGGATTCAAAGAAGGTTGCTTATTGCTACCCCAACTAGGCGCAAGAGCAGAAGTTGCATTCGGCCCTGCTGGATTGGGTGATCTGTACGTTACTGCGACTTCACCACATGGAAGAAATCGTACTCTAGGTGAAAAACTGGGAACTGGATTAACACTTGATGAGGCATTGGAAGAGATGCACATGGTTGCTGAAGGAGTAAGAGCAACAAGGATGTTTATTGATAGAGCAGAGGATGATAATATCCAAATCCCATTCACCAAGGCATTGAATACATTGCTTAATGGGGATATCAATGCTGAAGAATGCTGTAGAAGAATGGTCACCCTCAGTTGAGTTGAATCTTTGTAAAACCACTTATTCTGCGGTGCTGTTTTGAATGGTAGCGTTATGGCAATACTATGGCGGCGGAATTGACAGAGTTAGAAGCTAGATTATTTGAGTGGCTACGTCAATCAGATTTCCATCTTACTCCGTGGTCAACAGAGGATGCTGCACAAGTTTTTGAAGTTGAAGATGATGCTGTTTACGAAGCGATTGCTTCCTTGACAAAGAAAGTCCCTGATCGGATTCAAGTCTTTTACAAAAATGGTTCACTTCACATCGCTGTCGAATAAAAATTGGCAGAAATGTATTATCATCATTTTTCTGAAAGTACAACATTCAACCATGTTGGACGACGGACATCCCCTTCATCGTTAACAAAAGAGCGAACCATCATTGAAAGTAAGTCAATGATTACAACGACTACAAATATCAAAATGAGAAGTGCAAAGACTTTCTCATATTGGAGGAATTTGAGATAAGTGCTAATGTAATAACCAATTCCACCGGCACCAACAATTCCAATTACTGTTCCATGACGGACATTATATTCAAACATGAACATTAATTGGCTCAATAGATGATTACTATTTTCAGGGATAACTACATTCAGCAAAATGCTACTCCGTGGAAGGCCCATTGCCCGACTGGCTTCAAGAGAATCATTGGCCATTCCTTCAAATGTTTCATACTGCAATTTACCAAGATACCCAACGGTGTAGAAAGTCATAGCCAAAACACCTGAAAGAGGACCAAAACCAATCACAATCACAAATAGAATCGCCCAAATTAGACTTGGCAAACTTCGAATCGCAGAGAGTAAAATTCGTACGGGGATTGCTACATAGAGAGGGACAAGATTGCGTGCTGCGAGAGATGAGAAAAACAAGGCTCCTATAAATCCCAGAATTGTTGCAACAAAGGCGATTTTTATTGTTTCCATCATGCCGAGATAACCAACTGAACAGAAGAATTCAATTTCAGATTCACACACGGGATACGGGCGTGCTTCTATGACACTCCAATTTGGAGGCCACATACTTTCAGAAAAAAATACTGAGAGATTTCCAAGTCCGCCCTCAAGTCGGCCCCAATCACCTTCAATTAATCCATCGAGAGTTTGCCAAGCAAGTAACAACAAAATGGAAATAATTCCAAAGAGACGGTATTTCACTCCTCTTCACCCCCAGTCTTTCGGTTTTTCCACTCTTTGATTGAAATATCTGCGATTTTGCCGTCCTGGATTTCCCATATTCGTGTAGCGAATAATTGAGCGTTATCATCATGGTGTTCAATCATGATTACAGCGGTACCATCATCGACCAAATTCTGAACTGCTTCGAATACAATTTCAACATTTGAATGATCTAGTTCGCCAAGGAATTCATCTGCCAGCATCAATTGAGGCCTCTGAGCTAAAGTTCTGGCTGTTGCAACACGGCGCTGCTGCCCACCAGATAATCGCCGAACAGGTTCATTAGATTTGTCAGCAATCCCGAGCATACGTAATGCGTCCATTGTTCTTTGAGAACGCTCCTTCCACATGTTTAGTGAAAAACCAACTCTTGTCCGGGCGCCAAGAGAGACATTGTGCGCAACTGTTGCGTGTCGTACCAATCCTAAGCGTTGAGGGATATATCCTAATCCACCTCGCCTCTCAACATTCAAGTCAAAGGATCCGGAAAGAGGTCTAATAAGCCCTGCAATCGTACGAACCAATGTTGTTTTTCCTATTCCAGAAGGACCTAGAATGGTTATGACTTCCCCTGGAAAGACTTCCAAGTTGATGTTGGATATCAACGGTTCATCGTAACCAACACTCAAGTTCTTGAGTTCAAGTACTGCTTCCACCATAGAGACCCCTCAAGCAGTCCTGCTGCCTTTACTTTTTGAAACGGTTGGGTATAGCAAAAAAGGATTTAAGTTTCTTTTCATTTATATCACTCCAAAGGTCAGTGAAATAGCCCCCATAATTGGAATAGAGAAAGGGGCTATTTCAGCGACGATGTATTTCAAAGGTTATCTCCAGCAATTCATTCAGTAATTTCAAATTTGGAATCAAAGTAAGATGAAATCCCTGGAATCGCACTGATAAGACTACTGTAACTTCCAAGATGTTCTTGGGTGTTTGCTTCAACAAGCCCTGGAGTATTGAGAACATTCAGCAGAATTTGATCACCACACTGATTTTGTGGAGAGGTGCTGTCAACCATGTGAGTTGTCATGCTGTAACATCCAGTGTATTCTTGCCCTTGCATGGAGTAATTTTCGACATACATCTCTCCGTTCAATGAAAGCAGTGCATTGAGAATTGCAGTGCGTGTTTGAACGTCAAGTTTAGCAGGGTTGTACATGACTGGGTGAGATGGTGCTGATCCGTATGAAGGGAGCAAGACGTAATCTGATTCAGGTAGACACCACTCTTCATTCAGGCTTGCATTGTCGGAACCACAGTACTTTGCGACTGTGGAGTCCTTGGCAAATGCAACATCCCCTACGCCTTCGGAGAGGCATTTTATGGCTCCGTTGTAAGAATAATAAGGTGTTCCGGAGTCTGGGATACTTGCGTTTTCGTTAAAGAAAGCGTGGATGGTATCTCGGAGTGACTCAATATCATCTTGTGGGCCGACAACTGGTGCATAGCCTTGGGAAATCAAGTGACCCATTGGGAGCAACATACCGGCTGATTTTAGCCAACCTGTGTGGCAAGAAGTCTTGCCTTCCATCATTGCAAATGGATCGGTTGATGTATCGTTATCAAGATAAGCCTCTGCAATATCTGAACCGTTCAATACGACTGCATGAGCGTTGTAATATGTTCTTCCATCATCTTTCTGGTCAGCAGCCATTGTAGCAAGGCCATATTCTTTCCAGCCAACCCAAGCGGCTCCGCCATCCATAAAGGCGATGTCAACATTGCCAAAACGAAGAGCTTCGATGATAGCGCCTTCTGATGAAACAGGATACAAAGTTACAGTTACTCCAGTTTGTTCAGCAATGTAATCGGCAAGGATTTGCGGGTTTTCATCAGTATTGGTGTAGTCATCTTTCAGTTCAAACGCGATTCTAATGTTTGAAACTGTAGGAGCGACAGTATCGTTAATGGTGAATTTAGTACTATAGTATGCCGAGATTCCAGGGACATCTTCAATGAGGTTTCCATATGATCCAAGGTGGTCAAGTGCATTTGTAGCCGAGATTGCTGGAGTGTTGAGGACATCAGAAAGAATAGATGATCCTTCTGTTGAATCCTTCATAGCAACCAGTGCATTTTGAACTAGAGTAATCCTGTCAGATGACATAAAGTCAGGATTGTACATCACTGGGTGTGATGGAGCATTTCCGTACGAAGGAAGCAAGATATAATCTGATTCTGGAAGACACCATTCAAGGTTTTCAGAAACATTTGTATTTCCACAATAGGAAGCAACTGTAGAATCTTTTACGAAGGCAACGTCACCTACGCCTTCGGAAAGACACTTGACTGCTCCAGAATAGGAATAGTAAGGAGTTCCGGAGTCCGGAATACTTGAATCTTCACTGAAAAAGTGAGTAATAGTGTTACGAAGTGATTCTACATCACTGGAATCGCCAATGACATTAGCGTATCCATTTCCAATTAGGAATCCCATAGGTAGCAACATTCCAGCAGATTTTAGCCACCCTGTGTGGCACGAAGTCTTACCTGCTAAAAGTGAAAATGGGTCCGTATTTGGGTCCGAATCGAGGTAGGCAGCTGCCATATCAGAATCCTTGAGAACAATGGCATGAGCGCTGTAATAAGTTCGGCCATCGGATTTTTGATCTGCTGCAAGCGCCTCTAGACCGTATTGTTGCCAACCGACCCAAGCAGCACCGCCATCCATGAAAGCCATGTCTACATTTCCAAAGCGAAGTGCTTCAAGAGCAGCCCCTTCGGAATCAATTGGATACAGTGTTACATCCATATTAAGTTCTTCACTCAAATAATCAGCTAATCGCTGAGGATTCTCATCAACGTTGGTGTAATCGTCTTTGACACTGTATGCAATTACGAACTCTTCTGAGTCTGAGGTTTCTTTTTCATCTTTACTACCTAAGCAGCCCGCTATTGAGGCTGTGGCAATTAAAAATACGAGCAATGTTGATTTTAGCGTTTGTGGCTTCATGATATGACACTCCGGTTTAGGCCGCCCTAAAACACCCCCCTATATGAAAGTTTAGGGCGCCCTAAACCGCACTCTATGGCGGCATTACTGCTGAATTTTACCGTATGAGGACATTTCACGCAGAAAGCCAATCTAATACTAATTTCTCAGCATAACTATCACTTGTAAGATCTGGATGCCCCAGAGGTCTAATGATTACCAAAACCTGTAATTCACCACCCCAGGTAGAAGTCGCTGCACAAAGCACCTCGCCGACTTTGACTCCATCTTCATTAGACCCTATTGATAATGAACGCAGTTCATATTGACGAATCACAATATGTTCATCAATTCCAAGTGTAGTACTAACATAGCGATGAGTCTCTTGATTCGGTATGAGAGTGAGTGCCATTTCTTCAGGGTTTAATCTAACAAATGATAATTCATCATCTAATAATTCAATGGCTTGGTGCAATCTAGATTGCTCCAATCCCATCAATGATGCCAAATTTAAACTTGAACCCGCTGCACCATAGACGCCTAATTGATGGGGTGTTCTAATCGAAATAGATTGAATTATTTCTAAATCCAATTCACCAGCAGATGGTGTCATAAGCCACGTATATTGCTGACTAGCTGGCCAAATGGGTGCATTTGGATTTTCAGTTAACAGCGGATTGCCCCAAGAATCAGGAGATTTAGGTTGAGCTACAGGGGCTAAACTTCCAAGCATTATCATGCTGATTAAGAAAGCACAAACCATTGTTCTAGGAACTTTTGTTTGCGACCATGTTATTCGGCCAGCAGGTGACAATACTGACAATATCAAACCAATTGGTGCAATCACCAAAACACCGTAAGGTACTATCCAAATCAGAACTAGAGATAAGATGAGAAATTCTAGACCCATCGGCCCAAATACTTCTTTGTAATTGAAAATGTTTGAAGTGTCTCCTTCGACAACTGCTTGTTGCTTAACGAATGTTCTATACTGCAAATATATGACAACAATAATCGCAACAACAAGGCCCGCAGAATAAATTATACCCCCTAGCATTGCTGTTCCCGTAAATGGATTGGATACCTTTCAGTGATGATACTTTTGCTTTGAGCGACTATGAAACGGTAGAATATCAAGTGATTGCGATTTAGGCGTACACATGGCGGAGGTCGTTTTACAACTTGTTGGCGCATCTTGCCGCCACTATATTAGCGCCCCAACGCTAACAAAACCATGGAAGAAAATTCGTGGACCCGGCATTCCTAAAATCGACTTAGCCTTGTACAGAGGTACAATACTGGGCCTGGTTGGCCCAAATGGTGCTGGAAAAACGACCTTGTTACGAATGTTGGCAGGTGTCTTACCTTTGCAAAAAGGGACTGCTGTTTTTACCACTCTAAAGGGTGACCAAACGATTGAAAGAGAATTGTCAACCAGCGTAGAATTGAGAAAAGTTATTGGACATATGCCGGAGCAAGTTCGCTGGCAAGGCAAGAAATCAGTTCACGATGCAATAACTGAAATCGCTGCGATGAGAGGCTCTTCAGAACATCGTATTCTTGGATTGATTAAACTGGTAGGTTTGAACTCACGAATGGATTCCCCTTTAGATGAATTGAGTCAAGGTATGCGACAACGTCTAACTTTGGCTACTGCTTTACTAGGCTCCCCAGATATTCTACTTCTAGATGAACCATTCAATGGATTAGACCCTGTTGCAGCACAAGCATTTACCCAACTATTGCAACAATTGAGTGAAAAGGGAGTTTCTATTGTGATCTCATCCCACCAAGTATCAGGGTTAATTGGTATAATAGATAGAATCGCATTACTTCACCGTGGCCAACTACTGATAGAAGGTGAAATAAAATCGGTCGAAAAAGATTTAGAATTGAGCGATAGGTTTGACCTAACAGGAACTTCACAGCCACCATCATCTAAGTTGGTTAAAAAATTGGGAATGGAACTGCTTAAATCTGAAACTGATCAAAACTCTTGGCAAATGCAACTGAAGGGGAATCCAGATGGTGTACTGAAAAAACTCATCAGTGAAGGGATTGAAGTAGAGTCTTGGCAACCGCATGCACCCGATTTGGTAGAGATGTTATGTTCTTCAACAGGTCTTAGGGTGGAAGATGTGGGCTTAGAAATTACTTCATCGGCATTCCTACCATTGATTAATAGGGGGGTGGAAGAAGAATGAGCGGAAAGGTATCATACCGAAAAGTAACCTCTCTAATTATCAAAGAGAAAATATTCTCGACAAGAATGTTATTGATGTTCCCGATACTACTATTGTTTATTCCAGGAATGGCTTGGGGATTTTCAGACCCTAGCATCATTCTTCCAGGTGGTCACCGCCCTGAAACCCCTATGGAAGTGTTGTTTTATTCCAGTCTTGGTATTGTTTTCGGTGGTACTATGTGTGCGGTTTTAATGGCATTTGATGGTGTAAGCAAAGAAAGAGCAAGTGGAGTGCTAGAAGTAAAATTGGCTCAACCTATGTCTCGATTAAGTCAAACACTTGCCCTAGTGCATGGTACTTCTGTCGCTGTAATTATTCCTGTAACCTTTTTGTTGCTAATCTCAGTATTTATTATTCGTTATAGAATGGGTGCTTGGCCAGAATTAATGGATATCATCATCCATATTATCGCAACTGGATTGATCTTAACATGGTATACATTATTCACATTAATCGCTTCTTCAAAAGCGAGAGAGCAAGGGACTGCGATGGCTTTTGGAGTCGGGATTTGGTTTTTCTTCACATTCTTGTGGGCATTGGTAACAAGTATGGTTGCCCTTGCTTCTGGAATTGCAATCGGCCAAGATAATGATTCGTCTTGGATTGCATTAGAAGGAGCTCTTGATTTATTTTCACCAAATGGCGTATACCACCACATACTAGAAACACGATTGTCGGGTGTTCAACGGGGTGTTTCTGGTTGGCAGATTTGGCTAATGACAATCGCTTGGACTGTTTTGCCACTTTGGATACTTGCAAAACGAATGGAAGATTTAGTTCCTTGAAATGATTAAAATACTGCCCCAGAAGGGGCAAGTGTATTAGATGACACCTAGTATCAATTGATATGGCAGATGATAACACTAGGTTGAAAATTTCTTCATTGATTCTCAGCGTGATATTGCTGATGATGACATTTTCACCGACACAAATTCAAGATAATAGTTTTGAAGAGAACATTGTTCCCAATGTTGAAGCAAGAGAAGATGATGTAGGACAAGTTAACTGTAGCGGTTTGACTTTTGAAGATTTATTTGATTATGATTTTGCAAGTTTTAGCATCAATATCCTTGATGATTGGGCTACCGCAGATTATTATGCAAACGCTTGGGTAAACGGTTCAAATGCAGCGACTGTTAGAGAAAATCTTGATGAGCTAATAGGTTCTCAAGATGTACCAGGCGGCGGTAACGGATGGTTAAGTACTGATGAAAGAGATGCTGTCAGAGCGATTGGACCTGATTGTATCGCCGACATGGATACAAGAATTGGTTTGAAAGAAGGAGTGGCACATCGCACTGGTGTGGATTGGAATAATTGGAGTTTCATTCAGGATGGAATTCAACTTGATGAAGTAAATCTAGTTCCATCTGATCATGAAGAAAAAAGAAATTGTCAAAATTTGTTAGCATCTAATGGTTGCTACGAAATTCCTGTTTCAGCAACTGATGATTTAGAGATCAGTATGTTCGTTGCCGATGAAGAGACATATAATGCTGAATTTAACCAATTACCTAACAAAGGTGTATCAAATTTCACTCTCGCATTAAATGTGACCAATGTCACCGATGCATCCTTTGTATTGACATTCCCTCAAACTCAAGGTTTGAGAATGTTAGAATTCTCAACAATGGATGATGGTATTCAGAATGATGCACTTGAAACTCCAGTAGTAGAAAACCTTCCAAACGGGAGAATGAGAGTTACAATTGACGTTGAATATCCTGATTCCAACTACCCGGCAATTCGTGAAATATACGTCGACTTTACGACTCAAGAAGTTGAAGATAATGACATACCAATCTGGAGCAGTAGTGCACCTGATGAAGGCAAGATAATCCCTTTATCTGATGATGGTACCGTTGTAGTAGTGAATGGAGATATTACTGAAAATTGGGCAAGTGATAACCATGGTTGGACATTAGATTGTAACTTTGTTGAAGATGGCTGGTCAAGTCAAATGGATGAGGATGGGGCATTTATCATCACATCAGTTGGCACTGGTTCTTCACAAGCAACATGTAACCTCGTCGACCCATATGGGGAAACTTCAGAACTATCTAGAACTTGGACATTTGGTCAACTATTTACGGCAAGCGCTGCGATGAATGAACAAAGTGAGGAATTAGAATTTACCATCACACCAACTGGATTGGTTGGAGAAATGACAATCATAGCTCATGCCCACCAATCGAATAATATGGCTGATGCAAAAACAATCACTGTTGCAACAAATGAATTAACAACTGGTTTATCACTCAAAAAATTAAGACCAGGTCTGGTAATGGTAATGGGAACTGCTGATGCGACTAATATGTTGACATATTCCTTTATGCTAAACTTTGGTCTTGAAAAATCAAGTTCTCCACCTGTTATAGAATTGATTACTGGAATTAGTCAAGAAAATGCTACATGGGATGATAGTGGATTGAAATTTACTTTGAAAGGTATAGTAATTGACCCTGATGGCGAAGAAGTGACCCTAATGCTATCACTTTGCAGTGGTTCAACAACTGATTTCACCCAAGTTGGAACTAATTGGGAAATCGATGTTTCAATCGCTTCTTGCATGAGCCAAGGAATAACTGAATATGATGTAATCATTTCTGCTACTGATGAATCCGGAGTTATCGGAACCTTATCTGTGTTCATTACCGATCCTTATGCTGAGGACGATAGCGATACCGTAATCGTTGATGGAGAACCTTCTGAAGAAGGTGGACTTCCTTCGCTATCTATGCTTTCAACGCTGATAATCACATTATTAGCAATGGCATTTTGGCAAAGAAAACAATATTTGTGAATACCGACCCCCTTAAAGGAGGAGGGCTTCCGCATTGTGTTTAGGGAATACCATGTTTACTGGTACTATTGAGTCGTTGAGCCACGAAGGTGGATTACTCGTTAAATTTACAGGTTCGTCACCTGCGCTTGAATCTATAATCACCGATGCTGCCACTGGCGATTATATTGGTAAGGTAGATTCGGTATTAGGAAACACTAATTCTCCATTAGTTCATGTTGCACATATTGAAAGAAAACTCGACTTAGAATCCTTAGTTGGAAAGGAAGTTGGCGTGAGATCTAAAAAACCTCGCGTAGAACGCCAAAATGAGCGTGACCAACGCCGCGACCAACGCACTGAAAGAAGTGGAGACCGTGATGGATATCGTGGAACTCGTGACGAAAGAAGGCAGGATAAAAGTCACCAACCAAGTGAAGATTGGGATTGCCCTCAATGTCAAAATAATAATTATTCATTCCGTCAAAACTGTAACCGCTGTGAAGCGCCTCGACCAAGTTCAGGTCGTTCAAGCTCTCGTCGCGATGAAAGATACGGCGGTAGGGATGAGCGAAGAGGTGGGCGTGATGAAAACAGAGGTCGTGATGACCGTCGTGGAAGTCGTGACGGTGGACGTGACTCTAATCGTTCCAATGGACAACGAGATGGTCCAGATAACAGCAATGATTGGGAATGTCCTAAATGTCAAAACAGTAATTTCTCATTCCGTTCAGAATGTAACCGATGTGGTCTTGAAAAGGAAGGCGGAGCACCTAGCCCTTCTCGCCAAAGAAGTGACAGAAGCGGTGGAAGAGATGGTGGAAACAGAGACCGCAGAGATAGTGGAAGAGATAGATTCAGTGGATCCGATAACCGTAGCGGTGGTAATGAAAACCGCATGGACGGAGATTGGGAATGTCCTAAATGCCATAACAATAACTTCGCAAGAAGAGATGAGTGCAATCGATGTGGTCTGGCTCGTTCAGGCGGCGCTAGAAGAGATTCAGGACGTAGCGGCGGTGGTGGCTATGGCGGCGGCGGCGGAAGAGATTCAGG
>Ga0209502_10000089_pt1 | contig 97601 bp, 102 predicted proteins | sample ArcticOcean_MG_C_10_FD_187442 | JGI IMG/M metagenome (GOLD analysis project Ga0209502, IMG submission 187442) | Marine microbial communities from western Arctic Ocean - ArcticOcean_MG_CB11_90 (SPAdes) (version 2) | ecosystem: Environmental > Aquatic > Marine > Oceanic | place: Arctic Ocean... | reverse complement strand
ACACGACTTCCACTCCCCCAAAAAACCCTCAACTCTCAAACCCCGCAAACCCTAACCCCAAACCCTAAAGAACTCGGGTCCGCATTGGCCGCGCCTATTGAAAAGCGCGGCGAAGAACCCGCACGTCAAGACGGATTTCGAAAAGTGGGTCGACGAGGACGAGGAGGACGAGTTGGACCGGTCCACGAAATTCGACATGTCCTCCATGGAGTCAATGGACAAATACAGGGAGGACGATTTCGTGGACCCGGCGGACTCGGACGACGAGGACGACTTGCCCGGGCTGGAGAAGTGAAGAGACGACGTTAGTTTTTCGATGGGACTTCAACTTTTTCATCCTCTTGATTGAAGTCAGTCTTGGAAATCGTCCCCGCGTCCCGCCAATGAAGCTTCGTCATCAGAGGGCAATTCAATTTGACGTACGCGGTACTCGTCCCCGCCCTTACTCGAATTCCGAAGCGTACCATGCGCGTGTTCTCCGCGCGTCGCGCCGCGTTCCTATTGTTCGCGCTCCTCGCGCTTTTCGCCTTGGTCGCCGCGGAGACGAGCGGGACGGACCTGGAGCAGGTTTCCGAAGAAGAAAAAAGCCTGAACGACGCCGAGCTCGAGTCTCTTCTCGGTGACGCCGAGTCTCTGGGGTTCGATACCGGCGACGAGGAGGTTGCCGCCACCGGGTCGGTGGAACCCGTGCCTGCGGTTGAGGAAGACGACGACGAAGACGACGAACCTGATGAACCTACACCAGACCCGGACCCGGAACCGGAGGCGCTTCCCGAGCCCGTTCCCGAACCGCAATCGACGCCAACAGAAAAAGAGACGCAAAAAGAAACCCCGAAACCCGTCGCCGCGGCGTCCCCTTCCGCGAACGCGCAGTCTGGAAAATCCGCAAACAAAGGCCCGCCCCCTTCTTTGGTCGCGAAACCCGGCCAAGAGCCAGGCCCGTGTGCGTTCTGCAAAGCCTCCGCGCACAAGCTGCAAGTGAGTTTGCACGGCGCGCACCGGGATCACCATTCAGATGATGAGTACGAAATCGACGCGGCGCGGGTCGGAAGGAAAGAACTGCCGGAAGAAACGTACGTGCGGCACATGAGGGACGTGTGCGGGGACAAGGAATACTGGGGTGGGTACCGATCATATCAATTCGAATCCGGGCAGGTCGTGCTTACCGGGTCAGGACTTGACTGGAGCGCGCTCCGCGACCCTCGGGCGAGGGAAACAGGAATCGACCACTCCGCCGATTTGATGGCGGCGTGCGCTGCGATGGAAAACGAGGCGGAGAAAACCGGTTTGTACCACGCGTTCTGGCAAGGAAAAAAGGCGTACACGGGAAGGAAGTGGTTCTTTCAAGACGCGTTTTGCGGCGCGAAAGGACACGCGTGTCACGTGGACACGCTTCAGAAAAAACACGAGGAGCTGTGACGGTATTTACGTATTTTGAGGGTGGAGGGTCGTGGTACGGTGACATTTAACGCATCATCACTCCCCAGCGTTGACTTTTCGGCACCGTTTGTTTCTCCGGTTCTCTTCTCATTTGCCTTAGCTAGGAATACAAAAAGCTCTCCTCCAACGTTACCTCCCCATCGCGGCTCGCACCGCCTTGAGGGTCGCGACTTGCGCGGTCGCGTCGATTTTTCGCATGCCCTTGAGTTCGCACACGGTTTGAAAATCGGCAAACTTGGCGTCCGGAAGCAGGGCTTGAAACGTGTCCCTCAAACCGTCCACCGGCGACATCAATACCTTGCAAAGCGCTTCGGTTTTCGTGGACTCCCTGTCGACTAATTTTTGGTGGTACTTCGATATTTCGTTTTTCGATTCGGGGCCGAATTGTTCGTTCGCGGTGAGCGGGAGCTCCAGCAAGATTTTCTTGATACTCTGCACATCAAGCAGCATCTGCTGCGCGCCCGTGTCTGAAACGCGTTTGGTTTTCAAAATGCACACGTAAACCTGGTGCAGCACCGCCGCGGCGAGTTTCTCGCAGAAAAAAACAAACTGCGAGTGCATAAGAAAAGCGTCAGTCTTGAGTCTTAGTACTGGTGTACTGTATTGGGCGATTGGCAAACAGTGGGCAAACAGTCGTGTACGGGAGGACAATCGGCAAACAGTGCGTATGTGATGTGTGTAATCATCATCACCGTGTAGTGCACTCGACCATGGGCTGTAAACAGTCGGCGGGATTTGGGAAAGGCCCAGCACGTACCGTGTTTTTCCGCAGCGACCGGCGCGCCGTGGTGGTCGCCGAGGTTAGCGCCAGTGACATAACATCCACGTGCGTTGATTGGTCCCCCACGGTCTCCAAAATATCCCATCGCGTGCCCGTGATGCCTTTTCCGATTTGAGTCAAAGACAAAACGCCGCTCACGAGCTTACCGCTAGCCTCACCCGCCAGCGCGTGGAACGCCTCTTCCGTGGCGTCCACGTCTCGCGTCACCGAGTTTCTCAAGCCATCGTGTGTCAGAGTGCGTCGCATGGACTCACCCAGGGGGGCGACCGTTTCCGCGCACCACTCCGCGGTGTTTACGATCAGACAAAGCGCGAGTGTTTCGTTTATGATTTTTTGCAGCGCGCCTTTTTGTGTTTTTTGCGACTCCAAAGAAACACCCGCTTCTTTCGCCCGCGCCGACAGCGCGCCGGCGTACGCCCGCAGCACCCGCGAAAAGCTCCCGTGAATCGCAAGCAGTGGTTTGCCTGTTGTTAACGTGCTCGCCCTTTTAAAAACCTTCTTGACGTTGAGGAAAACCGCGCCCGCCGACGGTAACACTTCGCCGGCGCCGTCCACGGCGCCGGCGACGCTCGCAATGTTCTCGGTGGACGGTCGGTTCTGTTTTTGCAGGTCTGAGTTAGACCCTGAATTAGACCCAGAGCCATTTAAGTTAGTAGTCCCTTCCAGGCGGGACTTAAACGTGCTGGTCAGGGAACTTCCCACTGTTTTCGTGGACGAGGTACCGGTACCACTGCCACCGCTTCCTTCATACGCGTCTCCGAGCGCTCCCCACTTTTCCAAAGAAATCAACCGCCCGAGTTCCTCAACCATCTGCGCCTCCTCCATATCGACGTACCCGGAAAGGTGGTCTTCGAACACGGAGGTTATGACGGACACGAAGCTCCACTGTTCGTCCGCCAGCGCGTTCGCGGCGCTGTCCATGGGCAACGCCCTGCCTCCTTTCTGGGTTTCGAGTTGGCGTTTCTGAACGAGCCGCGCGTGTCGCGCCCTGACTTCGCTGGCGCTCAAGTTTTCGCCATCGTCGCCGCCGTCAAACGCGGACCCGTCGGAAACGCTCGAGTCGGTTCGGTTGTGTCCTTTTTTTCGTGTCTCGCTCCGTCCACCCAGCCCGAAAAGCAAATCCAGGTCCTTCTCGAACGCCAACGTTTTGTGCATGGCTTGAATCAAGGAAGTGGTTTGCCTGTCTTTGGCGGCGGCGTCGTCGGTCGTCACATTTTCCCGCGAATCGAGCAACTCCGCCAAGTTCGCGCGCGTCAGCTTGCACAGCGACATCGTGAGCAGCTCGGGGAACTTCCAGTTGCGTGGAAACACGGAAAACATGACGTGCTTCACGGTGAGGTTTCTTTTTATCCAGGAAAATCGTCTTTCTATTTGCTCGATAGATTTTCCATCCCCGCCCGCCCCGGCTGCGGCGTCGAAAACCGAGGCGTACGAAAGAAGCTCTTTGTTCTGCAAATCGCCGATGAGTTTGTCCCTGTGTTCAGGTTGCAGCGCGTCCAAAACGAGACACGCGTTTTTCAGCCTCTCCACCGCGTTCGCGTCGCTCCCCACCACCGAAGGTTGCCAGTTCATGAAGAAATCCTCAAACACGTGGTTTTTTAACGTCGCCGCGCATCTGTCTTTCCGTGTTATCAACTCGTCGACTTTTCCCACGTCGACGTAGTGCTCAAAGTTCCGCGACAACTCCGTCACCGCGGCCAGCAGGTTGGCGCTTTCTTTGTACACGCGCTGGTCGGTGTGCGTCTCGAGCTGATCCACGGCCTGGCAAAGCATGCTCAGCCGCCGCAAACTCGTGATCGTTGAGGTGAGGTGTTTCTTTGCGAAATCCAGTTTCTTGACGTCGGCGCAAATCTCGGTGACCATCGCTTCCGAGGTCGCCGCTTTGTGTTTGATATCCCCGACCCGCGATTCCAAGGATGCGATGGCGTTTTGCGCGGTCTGCAAGTCACTAAGCGCCTTCGCCCCACCCCCCGCCTGTCCACGCACCGCCGTGAGGATCTCGTCATCAACACGCGAAATGCGAAGCTTCAGCTTCCCAACCAACTCGTCAACCCCTCGCAACGAGTGCTCATCCGGGAAAAGCGCGTTTAGAAAATCCACGGCGTCGAACTCGGAGGAGGCGAACTTTGATGAATCGGGGGAAGGTTTTGGGGAGGGAAGACCAGGGGTGGATAGGTGTGTGGACGTCGTCACGCCCGACGCGTCCGAACCCGAGGACGCGCGGACGCCCTCCATCTCCACACGGCGAAGCCGAGAATGAACGCGAACTCGCATTGAGATCTCAACCAACCGAGTGAAGTGGAAAAATAGGAACGAAACATATGATACTTTTCAATCGTCAATTTTCGACGTCACAAGCGTTTCTATCTACCATGGTACACCTCACGACTCCACGTGTGTCGATGCTAAATCCTTCGTCTTTCTATCTACCATGGTACACCTCACGAATCCACGCGTGTCGATGCTTAATCCTTCGTCTCCGGGGTCGACTCGTCTACGTCCATCTTGCCCCCCCCCGGCGGGTTGGTGGTGAGTTTATCGAAAAACTCACGAAGCACGCCCGCGGATTCGCGCGCGTCCGAAAACACCGCAACCAGGTTGCGCATCCACTTGCTCACCATGCTCTTGTTCTTCGCCGCGTCCGCGTGCCTCGCGAACCTCCCGTCCACCAAAAATATCGCGGCGTAGTCCCCGGCGTGCCGTACGCACCGCCCCAACGCCTGGTTGTACGCCCGGAAAGCCTGGTTGTAAAAGAAAAAGTGTCAGTCTTGTATATCGCGATGTATGGACAAACAGTCAGGGCAGAGGTAATAGTCCCTTCTGGTACGAGTATGGGCAATCGCAGAGGCGGAATGTGGTGATTGGGAAATACGTACCTGGTGCGTGTACCACTCCCCCCCGGGTAACATCCCTTCTTGTTTCGCGTGCGACGTTCCGTTGTATTCTTTTTTCAAACGCACTTTAACGTCGCCTACCGCGGGGAACGGAATGCCCACGCAAAACACCGCCCGCGCGTTGTCATCCTTGAAATCCAAACCCTCGCTTACCTTCCCCCTGTAAACGGCGAGGAAAATCCCACCTTTCCCCTCCGCGACGCCGTTTCTGAACGTCTCGAGCGTCGGCGCCAAGGTCGCAGCCCCGGGTACCTCCCACACCACGGGTTTGTGTTTCTCCAGCGTCTGCATGGTCCCGTCCTCCCTCCACCGCTCCACGATTTTTCGAATCAGCGAATATTTCGGAAGGAAAACAAGAATTCCGCCTGGGATTATGTTCTTTGATAGGTACCGAAGCAACAGCTGCGCCAGCGCTTTCGGACACCCGTCCGCGTCCTGCGCCTTGGCGGTGAAGTCGCCTAGGGCGTCGCTGGCTTCGACGTGGATCTGGTTCGCAGGTACGACGTGCGGCGCTTCCACCTTGATAGGAAAGCTGACGCCCAGTTCGCCTTCCAAAGATCCCATCGGGGACAGGGTGCCGCTCGTAATAATCACGCACCGCGCCGCGACACTCACCGGGCGGAACGCGACGCTCGGTCGGAGACACCACAGCGCTACGCCCGGATTTTTATCCCCTTCCAGCTTCGCAGGCCCCATCCCACCCGGGCTATCCAGGTCCCCCGTCACACAAAGCGCGTACTCCTCCGGGTTCATGAGGCACTCCAGAAACTGCGTCGCGATTTTGTTCGCGCCACTCACCGCGTTCAAGCCGAAAGTGTTTCCGTTTTGCGAAATCTCGCGCATCAGATTGCCGTCAAACGCGGTGAGCTTTATGGTGTCCCGTAAAATGCGGGTGGTCAAACCACGCGCCTCGATCTGCGCTTCGTAGGTATCGTCGCCGTACGCGCCGCCGTAAGTCCTGTGAGGGTGAAACAAAAGTGTCAGTCCCTTCCGTCGGCGAGTAGTATGGGTCGTAACAGGTGCCAGTACGCCAGTAAATGTTACGAAACGTAGTGTACTCGACCAGGCGCGGTAAACAGGGCACTTGTGCTGTATGTAGTGCGCTTCTTTTTAATGACCGCGGTGGACGTCAAATAGGGGCAGTAAACAGTGTGTGGCGGATTTGGGAAAGCCCCAAGGCCGTACCTCGGGGCGAACGCCTGCGCCATCGCGGTGACGCACTCCGTGCCTTTCCAGAGCATCTCACCGGCACCCGCGGTGACCGGGCCTCCGAAGGCGCCGAGCTTCTGTCGCCCGAACTTCCCCTTACCCTTCGTCTCGTTCAAACACTTGGTGACCCACTTCTGTAACGGCTGCGTGAACCGCGCCGCGCCTTGCGCGTCCGGAAGGAACTGGCACATCTTCATGAGCTGGTCGTTCATGTCGTCCAGGTCTTTTTTGGAAACCTCGCCGCTCGCGCCGTCGCGACACACGTCCTCCACGTTGTGTCCTTCGTCGATAACCACGGCGTTACCCGTGAGGTCGATTTCAAGCGCGTTCCGAATGTTCGCGTCGAACACCTGTGATTGTAAAACAAAAGTGTCAATCGGTCGTGATGCGTACGCGCAAACAGGGAAGAGATTGGGATTTGGGAAATAATAACGTACGTAGTTGTACGGACAAAGAATCAAATCCGCGGTTTTGTGCAACGCGCGCATGGCGTAATAGGAACACCCTAGATGCGCCTTGGTGACCTTGTCCAGGTCCTCCATGTCCCAGATCTGCGCGCGGGTAAGTTCGTCGATGACGAAATCTTTCTTGTTGTAGTACCTGCGATTGGGAAAGAAAAGTGTCAGTCTTTCGTAACTTGTATGAGGGATTGGGAAGGGTATAGGGGTGTGACTTCGTGACTGTTACCAGTACGCCGTAAGCGTTACCAGTAGTTAACGGTCAAAAAGGGGCAGTACACAGTGTGTCAGGATTTGGTAAGTACAGCCGTACGTACCCGCAACTCGTCTCGCCGCTTCCCGTGTTTTTGTTCTTGGTCAACTCCGTACACTCCTCGTCGTTTTTGTTTATCGGGCAGTACTGTTTCCGGCTCCCAAGAATCGTGTACTTGGGCCGGTACGGGGTTCGTTTCAGTTCCTTCACGAGCTGATGCAGCTGCGAGTGCGTGCGCGAACAGAGGTAGATTTTCGGCACGCGCTGAAGCGGTTCCCAGGTTGGCGGCTCAATCGGGGGCAAGTTTTTTTCCGAGGTGTTAGTAGTACGTCCAGGCTTGGCCGAGGCAGCAGTAACTTCAGGCTTGACTTCACACGCTTCAGGCTTTATACGCGGTACGCCTTCGGGTTTCGCCGCTTCCGTGTTTTCGTTTTTAATCACGTGCACGGCGAGATCGCGCGTCACGTCGAACGTCCGCGGATTCACCACACTCGCCTGAATCAACGCATCCCTAACCGTGGGTCCGTACGCTTCCAGTTCGTTTTTCAACGCCAGTGTCTGGTCCAGTTCGTTGTTCAACGCAACCGCGGCGGCCGCGCCGACCGGGTCGTCGGTTGGTTTTTGTTTTCCCTCAGGAAGGTCACTTTTTATTTTTATTTCGTGTTGCGCATTCCTCGCACCGCGCCGCAAAGCGCACTCGCGTTCGTATTGCAGTTGCGACGATTCGTTTCTCATTTTAATCTGTACGTTGGCTTCGTCGGTTGTAACTCTTTCCTGTTCCTGCCACGCCAGCGCGGAGCACAGCAAGGAAAGCGACTTCCCCGTTCCGGTGGGCGATTCGATGAGGGCGTTTTGCTTTTTCGTCAGCGCGGTGAGGATTTTCGACATCGTGATCTTTTGCGGGACGTGCGGTGTCAAACCTTCGGGGAAGTGCACCAACACGCCTTGCATCGGCGCGCCAGAGCCTGGTGGACGCACCGGAGGTACGGGGTCCGGTAACACGTTCGACCGTGACCGCTTCCAAAGAGGGTTTACCCACTCGTCGTACCGCAAATCGTGCGTAGCGCCTCGGCCTCGGCGAGTTTGTTTGTTGTTGTGTCCGCCACCAATGGCTGGCCCGTCGTCGTCGCCCCCACCCTGCGACCCCCCGAACTTCACCCCACCAAGCGTAGTGAGCACAGCCTTCGGGTCACGCGTTGGCTGCCAAGCCGACCGCGCGTCGGGTGACGCTTTCGTGGAGGTGGTGTCGTCCACCCATCGCGTGTCGGGTGGCGACGCGTCGTGAAGAATAGGCACTGCAGCTTGCGTCTGCTGCGAGATCGTCTGCGACGGCGCCCCGGTTTCCCCGTCGTCGACACTCGCCGACGGGTAAAGGAACTTCTTCATGACGACAACGCGTGCGATACGAACACCGGACGCGTCGTGACGCGACAACCTGAAGTGCGAAGGGTCGCGCGCGAGGTGGTGTGCCTAGAAGATTTCTAATGAGGCGGTTTCCTGGTTTCCTCGAACGCGCCCGAAAGAAATCAGAAATCAGTTGACATCACAGCTGCGACGCGCGATGCCGCCGTCGGTCGCGCGCGCGCGTGCGTTCGCGCTGTGCGTGTTGGTCACGGCGTACATCTCACGCGCGGACGCGTTCGGCCCGAGACCGAGGCCGAGGTTGTACTCGAAGGTAAGTTCGCCGTCGTCATCATCGTCATCGGGTGATCATTGTTATCGATCGCGCAAAAAAGAAAAAAGTGCCGAATCTCAACCCAACACTGATCCTTCTACGCCCATTTCCTTTCCATCTCATTCCTCCCACCCCCAGCCGCATCTCCCTCCGCACTTACTAGCCGCGGAACAGGCGTTAAAAGAGCTGGCTCCAGGTGGCCCTTGCGCCGCGGGGTTGCTGACGGATGGGCGATGGCGATCGAATTTCGATCCTGATTGGATTGCGTTGAATGACGGCGACGCGAGTGACGCGAAGCATCTGGCGCAGGGCGCGGCGGGGGCCGATTCGCAAGCTTCGACAAGTGACACACACGGACACACCAACTACGACACGACCAATACCCCCACCGGTGCTTCCGTCACAAAATCCGAGCTGAAAAAACGCCGCGCGGCGAACGCGAAAAAGTACGAGGAGTATTTTTTGCGACACAAAATGCCGACAAAGCTCGCGAAGGCGACTCGTGATGATCACGAGTTCGCGCAAACAGTGTCACATGGCGAGTCAACCGGCGGTGACGACGTCGCTTTAGGGATTGGTGACAAAGGGTCTTACGTTTTGGAGATTTCAGGCGCTGACGGTGTCGACGCGGATGCGTCGGGCGTCGTACCGGTGAACAAGTTCGGCGCGTTGACTGAGAAAAAGTCAGACGACGTATTCGAAACCGCGCTGAATGCTTTTGACCGACCCGACGGCGCACTTCAAAAAGCCCAAGACCCGTCCGCTTTCCCCGACCAGTCCACACACGAGATGATGCTTCAGCTGAAAAAGGAAGCGGACGCGTACGTCAATCCCCAGACTGGAAACGCGGTTCGGTGGGGCGATACGTGGCGGCACGAGTGGGGGGGCGGGGTGGGTGTTGGGCGGGTGGAAAACAGACAACGAAGGATGATGGAGGATGGCACCACGCAGATCGTGCCTGACCACTCCAGTAAAAACGGATACCAACTCGTGCCCACGTCGACCGACAAAAGAGCGCTGGAGGAATTCTACGACGAGTGCAACGGCGTGCGGTGGAGCGTCCAGAAGAACTGGGGGGTTGGCGAGCCGTGCGCGAACGGGTGGCACGGCGTGGTGTGCGTCGGGAGTCGGGTAACCGAACTCTGGATGAACCTGAACAACGTGGCGTGCTGGGGAAAGTTCAACCTGACCGCTTTGTCCCGTTTAGGTACGTGTTGCGTTTCCCAAATCCCGCCTCCACGTTTGGCCGATTGTCCGCCTGTAATTACTGTTTACTACATACATCACAAGTAGACTGCCCATACATTCTACTTGTACACTCAAGACTGACGCTTTGTTTTAATTATCGTAAGACGAACTGCGGTACCTGGATTTGAGCGACAACTTGTTCAGCGGCGAGATTCCGTCCGAGTTGTTCCAGATGAAGAAACTCCAATCGCTGGTGTTATCGAGTAACCGCCTAACGGGTACCCTATCCCCGGAATTCGGCACGTTGACTAGCTTGCGACACCTCGATTTATCCGCCAACGGGCTATCCGGGGCGTTACCGCCCGAGTTCAGTGGAATGAAGTCCCTGGAGGTTTTGTACCTAGGCGAAGGTACGGCCTTTCCCACCCACTACGTCCCGCCTCCCTGATTGCCCATACTCGTACCAGAAGGGACTGTTACCTCTGACTGTTTGCTCATACACATTACGAGAGACTGACACTTTCTTTTTGATCGTATCAGCCGGGTTGGAAAACCGGAACAACTTCGGCGGGCGGATTCCGGTTGAGTGGGCGGATTTAAAAAACCTTCGAAGGCTATCCCTGAGCGGTAACAACCTAATAACAGGAAAGTTCCCACCGTGGCTGGGAACGCTTTCAAACCTGGAGGAGTTGACCCTGAGCGGTTGTAGTTTGACTGGCGCGTTACCAACATCCATCGGTACGCTTCGCCACCTGCGGTTGTTGGACCTATCCGGAAACAAACTCGTTGGCTTGTTACCTGAAGGAGTTTCTTCGTTGACTAAGCTGAAACACCTAAAACTGCACGGCAACAAGCTAACCGGCCACGTCCTGGGTACCTTGCCGTTAACCTTGCGGAACCTGGAAACCCTCGATCTTGGAGGGAATCGCTTAACCGGGGGGGTTCCGAGTTCCTTCTCCGCGTTCGGAAAACTGGAGTACTTGGATTTAAGCCGCAACAAGCTCACCGGGCCCGTACCGAAGTCGCTAAAGCACGTGACCAGTCTGCGAACGGTGTTGCTTCACGAGAACCAGTTTACCGGGCCAGTACCGGGGTGGCTGTTTGTGAACCTGCCTTCGCTAATGCACTTGTACTTGGATAACAACTTGCTAACCGGGAAACTTCCCGGCGCCGAAATCGCCGGCGCGGCTTTGTTGAAAGAACTGCACCTGGGGAATAACCGTTTTGTGGGTGCCATTCCGGCTGGCATTTTTGACGCCCCACGTCTGGCTAGTCTTCGGCTTAGGGGCAACAAGCTCACCGGTTCGATTCCACACGAAATAGGCCGCGCCGTGGAACTGGCGCGACTTGATTTAAGCCACAACAGTTTGACCGGGACGATTCCGGCATCAATCGCGAACGCCACCGAGCTGGCGGAGGTCCGGTTGAGCCACAACAAGTTAGAAGGGCCGCTACCGTCCCGTTCTTTACGGGAGTTGCCCATGCTACGCGAGCTACACGTGAACAACAACCTGCTTGTTGGGTCGGTACCGGCATGGCTGGCGCAACACGAGTGTTTAAGACACGGTACGTGCTGGGCTTTTCCCAAATCCTGACACACTGTTTACTGCCCCTCTGTGACTACACTAGTTTCATTCAAAGGAAGTACTTCACACTAGTAACGTACTTACTACTAGTAACGTTTACCATTACCACAGTACTGGTAACTGTTACGAACCCATACGCAAGACGCAAGACTGACCCTTTTCTTTCACAAAACCAGTGGATCTTTCCAACAACAAGCTGAGCGGTTTAATTCCGCAAGCGCTTTGGGACGAACTTCTCGACGACGGCGACGGCGGGTTCGGGGCGGTGCCGAAACTCCCCGCCAGGTGCGTATTTCCCATTTACCACATTCCGCCGACTGATTGCCCATACGAGGCTGACACTTTCTTTTTTACAATCAGGCACGACCGGTACGCGAACGAAGAAAGTCGGGTCGTTTCTCTTGGCAAGAATCCATTTTTTTGTCCAATCGCGGACTGGGCCAGGGACGAGCTGCAAGCGACATGCGTCTTCGCCGAGGTTTTGGCAATCGACCCGAGCTTCGGGCCACGTTCGGGGGGCACGGAAATTGTAGTCACGGGGACGAACTTCCCGGTGGGGGTTGGGGAAGGGGATGACGGGGATGCTTGGGATGGGCAGGGTGTAGAGTTTGGGGATGATGTTAATTGGGATACCAAAGTATCCCCGAATTCTTCCCCAAATTCTTTGGGGTGTTTATTTTCCAGCGGCGGCGGCGCCTCGAAGGAAATTTGGCGCGCCGCGACGCGGAGCGACGAAACTTCGGTGACATGCGTGACGCCTCCGAAAGCGCAAAACTCCGCGACGAACACGGTGGTGGTACGGGTGGGCGTCGGGGGCACACAAATCACTCGGTTCGGGGAACTTTTCGTGTATAAGTAACGTTGGGATGAAGAGGTATGAGGAGAGGTGTGGGGATGCCGCGCTTCGTTGCGTTTATCGTTGAATTCAAAATGCTCCGTCTCTCAAAAGTCTCTCATCAACCTCTAATCCATATCCACGGGAACCACCACCCCGTAGCCCCCGTCGCTGCGCTTGTATACCACGCAAACCTCGCCGTTTTGCGCGATGTTCTTGAACGCGTAAAACGTGTTGCCAAGTTGTTCCATCTCCTCAGCGGCGTCACCCGCGGTGCACGCGCGCACGGCTTGGAACCTCTCCGTGACGGTCTCCTGCCACTCCTCGTCTTCGGACACCGACACCGACATTCCAACGTCAGCCACCGCGGCGGCTTCCACCGCCGCCGCCGTAGCCGCCTTCGGGTTGTTCTTGTTATGCCCCGGCCGGGCCGCTTTCTTCTTTTCCTGTGATTGAGAAAGAAGGGTGTCAGTCTTGGGAGTCTTGAGTATGGGTGTACTTCGTAATGTGGCCTGAGCAAACAGTCGGGCGTAATCGGGCCGAACAGTGCACTTGTGATGCACGTGGTTGTAACAGTTGCCAGTAAATGTTACGGACGACAGTGTCAGGATTTGGGAAACGCGCAACACGTACCTTCAGTTTCCGCAGCTTCCTCTCCAGCTTATCGGCAACCGCGTCGATTGAGGCGTACAAATCGCTCCCCTCGTCTTCCGCCCTTATGACGCCGTTTTTGGTGTACACGGAAACCGTGGTTTTCGTGGAGTCCCCGCCGAGCTGAGATAGGTAAAAGAAAGTGTCAGTCTTTCGGACCGCGTTACGTGAGTAATTACGGGCGGACAATCGTCAAAACAGGGAGGCGGGATTTGGGAAACGCAACACTGCACCTGTTTCTCGCCGCCCCGGGCGCTGCACCGCACGTCCACTTCGCGCACGTCGTGCAAATCGAAATGGCTCACCGCTTTGTTGATTTTCTGTTCGCAGTACTCCTTGATGGAATCCGTGACTTCGAGGTGGATGCCTTGCACGATGATCTTCGCGCCTTTGCCGGTGGGGGCCGAGGCGGTGGGCACCACGGCGTGACGCGCGCTTTGAACGTTGGACACACGCTTCGTGGACGACGATAACAACGACTTGGTTTGGATCGATCCGAACATGCGCGACACTTTGTTCGTCACGCCAGCACGGGCAATTGATTGCGTCGATCGCGCGTGTGGCACGCATCGGGAAGAGGACTTACTGTTGAGCCCAGGCGCGACACGCGAGACCGTCGCCGGAGACACCGATACGGCGAACATGTTTTGCCGGGAAAGTAAACGCGATATTTGGGAGATCCGGCCTTGTTGGGACACGGAGCGCGCGAGACGCGGGTGCGGATGCGGTTTGGGGTGCGGTGCCGATTAGGGGCGTGCGCGTGAATGCGCGACGACGAGTGGCCGTGTGAAGGGACCGCGACGTGCGTCGTGGGGCGTGTGCTGAATGGCGCGAACGGTTGGTTTTGACGCGACAAAATCTTGACAGAGCTGACTGGACTCGGGGCTGTCGGCATCGAGGCAACCAATTCTTCATCGGTCTGACCGGTCACCGTCCCTCGGTGGAGATCGCAACGTCGATGATGGAAACCGATTTCATCGATAGATCTGATGTCGCGTCGATGCTTTTTCTGCGAGCACTCGTAAATCTCTGGCCTGTTGCCGCACGAGAGCAGAGCACCCCATTCCCCGCGGCGCCGCGTCGCCTCGGCCCTTCGTTTCCTGAAACGCGCGCGCATTTCCATGCTGGCCGCTACAACAACGCCGTCGCGCTCCATGCTCCGCGCCCCCACACTTAGGGCGCTGCTGCGTCGCCCCGCCGCCTCTGTGGCGAGCGGGACATCGCCGAGTTCGAGTGTGTTCCCTGCGTCCTTCGCGGGCACGGGAAGAGGCGGAAGCCGTTTCCGTTTCCGGTGCGCGGCGGCGTCGGAGGGCGGCGGCCGTAGCGTGACCACCGTGGACGTCGACGCGAAGAAACCACCAGGCCGCGGACAACAAATGATCGACCTGCAACCCGTGAAAGGCACCCGGGACTTCCCCCCCGACGAGATGCGAACTCGAACCTGGTTGTTCCAACACTTCCGCGACGTCGCCGCCTCGTTCGGGTTCGAGGAGTGGGACGCGCCTGTTTTGGAGCCCGAGGCTCTTTTCACGCGGAAAGCTGGGGAGGAAATCACCACGCAGCTTTACAACTTCGCGGACAAGGCAGAGAGAAGAGTCGCGCTGCGGCCCGAGCTGACGCCTTCGTTCGCGCGCCTGATTTTGCAGCAAGGCAAGGCGCTAGCGACGCCCGCCAAGTGGTTCGCGATCGGGCAGTGCTGGCGGTACGAACGCATGACAAGAGGCCGGCGAAGGGAGCACTACCAGTGGAACATGGACATCGTTGGTGTTTCTGGGGTGGAAGCGGAGGCGGAGTTGTTGAGCGCGATCACGACGTTTTTTAAAAAAGTCGGGGTTACCGAGAAAGACGTCGGAATCAAGGTTTCGTCGCGGAAAGTGCTGCAAGCGGTTTTGAACAAGTTCCACGTGCCTCCCGAAAACTTCGCGAACGTGTGCGTGGTGGTGGATAAAATAGAAAAACTACAACGGGAAACGATCGTGGATGAGCTCGCCGGGCTTGGCCTCACGCGCGACGCGATTGAGGGGATTTTGGGCGCCATGGAGATCCGGGACATCGATACGCTCGAGAAGTTGTTAGGTCCCGACTCAGACGCCGTGGCGGATTTGAAAACCCTGTTCGAGCAAGCCAAGGCGTACGGGTATTATGACTGGCTGGTGTTCGACGCGTCAGTCGTACGAGGCCTGGCCTACTACACCGGGATCGTGTTCGAGGGGTTCGACCGGAACGGCGAGCTGCGCGCGATTTGCGGCGGCGGGCGGTACGACAAACTTTTAGGCGCGCTCGGCGGCGCGGAGCAACCCATGGTGGGGTTCGGGTTCGGCGACGCCGTGATCATGGAGCTGTTGAATGATAAAGGGTTGGTTCCTGAAACGTTGAAGGTAGGGAACGTGGATGACCTGGTGTTTCCCATGAGTGCTTCGTTACGGAACCAAGCGATTGAAATCGCGCAGAAGTTGCGAAACTCTGGAAGGTCCGTGGATCTGGTGTTGGAAAACGACAAAAAAGCGAAATGGGTTTTTAAAAGAGCGGAGCGAATCGGGGCGAAGCGCGTGGTGCTTCTCGGGGAGAAGGAGTGGGAAAACGGGTTGGTGCGTGTTAAGGATTTAGAGACGAGGGAGGAAACGGACGTTACCCCGGAACAGCTGTGTTGAAGAGAGGTATCCATGTGATCAAGATCGGGTTTTATCGACGTGGCACGGGAGTACTCGCGCGCACGTCGTGGAAAAATAAAAGTGCTCGAGTACCACTGGTACTTTACGCGAGTACGGCGTGTGATGTGGTACTCGTCCAAAAGTACTCGCGTTAAGCTCACACCAGACTGTTTGCCCGTACGCGTTTTTTCTCGAATTAACACGAGTCAGGACGCGTTTTACACGAGTATTTGACGAGTTAAAAAAAATCGTGTTTCATCTGTCGCGATTGTCACATCCTGTTCATTCCTCGCCGCACGTGAGGGAGGTTCTGACACCGTCCAGGATGGAGAGTCCCGAGCCGTACCAGGAGAGTGGCGTGCCGCACGCGGATGCCAACGTACACACCACATCACACCAAACCCTGCGTGTGTTGTACTGCACGGGCAACTTTGGGAAGTTCAGTGAAGCGTCGCACGTGTTCGACGAGTGGAACGCCAGTGGGAGTTTCATGCGCGTGGAGTACTCGCAAGTCGACGCGGACCCGGTGGAGATACAGGGCGATTGCGAAGCCGTGGGCGTGGCGAAGGTTTCGGCCGCGACGCGTTTGTTAATTCAAGGGTACGGAACAGAAAGGCAGGCACATCATGACGTGATGATGGAGTGCAGTGATGCGGGAGTGCAGTGCGACGTCGTGACTGAGGACGTTTCTTTACATCTCAGAAGTTTGAATGGGTTCCCCGGGCCGTATTGCAAGCCTATGTTGGCCGCCATCGGGGACGACGGGTTGTGGCAACTGGTGTCTCGGTACGAAGACAAGTTTGCCAGGGTGCAATGCACGCTCGCGGCGGTTTCAGTTCAGAGGAATGCAGACAATTTTTCTTTCGACGATAACTGCATCGCGATTCACACGGGCGTCCTGGACGGCACAATCGGTCCGCCAAAAGGAAACGTCAAGCACGGCGCCACGTCTTGGAACTCGGTGTTTACCCCTGACGGACACGATTTAACGTTCGGTGAAACCCCGTTCGAGACACAAGCCAAGTTCTCGCACCGGCGGCTTGCGATTATGCGGTACCTGGAAAGCACGCAGACGCACATGATACACGAGCTCGATCACGCGGCGTGACGTGAGGAAGCGCGGATTCGCGCGAGAATAACCACCGGTTTCTATCAACGCTATCACGCTACCTCATCGCCCCTTCCTTCCACGTCACTTTAAGAATTTCCCGAACGTTGGACACCCCGTCGCTCACGGTGTATATGGGCAACACGTCAAAGGCGCCATCCTTTTTCAACGCCTCCGCGAACGCGTGCGACCCGCCGCCGACGCCGAAATAGTACGACTTGGCGGCGACCAAACAAAGTGAGTTTTTATTTTTCGCCAGCGCTCTCTTTAAAATCGCAACGTGTTTCCCAAAAGAACTCAACTCATACACCGTCTCCGCACAGAGCACGACTTGGAACGAGTTGGGAACGAGCAACTCGGAGTTGTGCGCTAACGATCCCCAGTCCCCGCCGAGAAAGCGGCAGTGGCAGTTGGTTTTTTTTTCGTCATTTTCGCTTTTGTCAACGTCAAAGCGCATCAATCCATTCGCCCGCGCGTTCGGCACGGTGAGCGTGCGCAACACGTCGGGGTTGTAGTCTTGGAACACCACTTGTTTAGCGCCTAACAGCGCGCACGCGATACCTGGCAAGCCGTGTCCGCACCCGAGTTCTAACACGTTTGATCCGTTAATTTTGAAATCGCCGCCATCTGCAAGTTCCGCTAGCAGGTACTCCGTTAAATCCACCGCGCATTCCCACAGCTTCGCCCCGCCTTCGTACGCGCCTTTCACCAGGTCGCTGGTTTCCGTTACTTTCTTCGGCAAACGCAAACTCGTCGTTGCTGAGTACTTAGCGCCCGTGGAGACGCCCTTTACGAAACTTGTGTTGTGAATGCGTATCGTTTCGGGGGTCCACCCGGGACACGGGTCGGGCACATCGGTGGCGAAAACCTCGACGCCTGGTAACAACAATTCGGAAGATGCGGCGACCGCGCTTTCGGGGTCGGCGGGGGGTGAACCCGCGCCCGCCCCTCCCGGAGACGCGTCGCCGCCGAAGTTGAAGCGGAAGCTCGCGTTCTCGCCGCCGGCGGGGGCATCGCCGCCCCACATACTCGTCGCGCGCGCGAACGGTCCCAGGGGCGACGATGGAAGTGATGAAAGGAGTGGAGGGAAGGCTCTTTTTCTCTCGTGACCTGGTATTTCGCCAGATGTCGAAATCGAGCGAGCGTCGACGCGTCTCTCGTCACAGATCATTCCATTCTTCTGCGCGCGCGCCCGGGTTCGCACATCAGCGTACGCGATGCAGAACGTCAAGAACGTCAAGCTCCCGAGCGCGGGTGTCATCACAGGGGTGGTGCAAACGGTGGTGTTCGGCGGTGGCGCGACGTACGGGCTGTACAATAGTTTGTTCAACGTGGAAGGGGGACACAGGGCCATCGTGTACAACCGGGTGCTGGGGATCAAGGACAAGGTACGGTCCCGCGATGCGATGTGTGTGTGGGGGATTCACGGCTTGACTGACACGATACGCGAATGCAACGTGTGTGCGATGAGCTCAACCGTGACACGTCACAGCCGTATGTTGCGAGTGCACGTCGACCGTTGGGGACCTGGCGTCCGCGAAGCCGGGTCGTCGTCGAACGCGATCGTTGGACGATCTCGGAAGCGCGCCGGCGCGATTTCTCAAGTCCCCACGCGATTGCGGTCGCGACGACGCGAAACACGAACGGTACCGCCGCGTCCCGCGATCAACACGCGTGTGTTGTCGACTCGAAGCAAACCCTGAGTAGTGCATGATACGCTTTCCGAAACCAACCCTGACCCACCACGATCCCCCATCTGAACACATTCTCTCGATTCGCGACCCTTTCCACCCCAATCGAATCATCCCCGCCAATTCCCAAAACCCGCAGGTATACACCGAAGGCACGCACTTGATGATCCCCTGGTTCGAAAGGCCTATTTCCTACGACGTGCGTTCACGCGCGCACCAGGTATCCTCAACGAGTGGTAGTAAGGATTTGCAGATGGTCAACATCTCCCTGCGCGTTTTGACGCGGCCGGATTCGAGCAAGTTGCCTGAAGTGTACCGAACGCTCGGCACGGATTTCAACGAGCGAGTCTTGCCCAGTATCATCCACGAAACCCTGAAGTCCGTGGTGGCGCAGTATAACGCGTCGCAGCTGCTCACACAGCGAGAACAAGTCTCCCTAGCAGTCAGGGACACCCTCATCAAACGAGCGCAGCACTTCAACATGATCATGGACGACGTCTCAATCACCGCGTTGACCTTCGGCAGGGAGTATACCGCCGCGATTGAGGCGAAGCAGGTGGCGCAGCAAGACGCGGAACGGGCGAAGTTCATTGTGGAAAAAGCGGTGCAGGACAAGCGGTCGGCGATCATCAAAGCGGAAGGTGAGGCGAAAAGCGCGAAACTAATTGGCGAAGCCGTTTCAAACAACCCGGCGTTCATCACCCTGAGAAAGATCGAAGCGGCGCGGGAAATCGCGCAGACCATGGCGGAGAGCAACAACAGGGTGATGCTAAACGCGGATTCGCTGTTGCTGAACCTGGCGGACCTGGGGCCCGGGGGGGGGAAGAAGTGAGGTGAGGGGCCTTTCGAGGAAGGGAAAGAAAAGGGTGCGCCGTACGGTTTTGGTAGAGATATCTCATGAATAAGCCAATAACTGGCGCAAAGTTTGTCAGTCTACCTCGTCTTCCCCTGGTTTGTCTTCGCCCTCCGCCGCGGCGTCGTCCACGGCTGTCTCCGGTTCCACAACCTTCGCGAACCGCGTCGGCGTCGGGGGAAGCAAGCGCGCGCGCAACGTGATTTGCACCGCCAAGTCGTCCACTCCAACACCACTAACCGGTGGGTCCCCACCCTTCAACACCACCGTCGATCTCGCCTCCACCCACTCCTCCACACCAAAATACGCGAGGTCACCGGCACGTGGCGGTTCGCTGGGCGGCGCGAAGGAAAAAACAAGTTCCGTCCGCGCGCCAGTCGCCACCGTCCCGGTTCGATCCGAAACGCACGACCACCCAGTTCGCGCGCTCGGTTCGGTCTCGACATCCACCGGCGTCGGCGGAGACACCGTGTAACTAACATCAGCGCCGCCGTCACCTCCCACCGCGCTGCCCACGGTTAATGACACCACCACAGGGTCGCCTCCGAACCGGGCCGCAACGGGCGCGGTGACGACGATGCTTTTAGGGTATGCCTTCCCGGTTGCGTCCAAAGTCGTTTCAGCCGTAGTCTCCGCCTCGACGATTTCAGACGACGTCTGCGCGCAGAGGAAGGGCGTTCGGAGCGCATCGCGAAGCGTGGGTAACCCGTCAGGCGCGCACCAGGCCGGGTTTCCGGTGCGCTGTGCTTCGTTGAAATCACCCGAACCACCTCCGTCGAAAAAAGCATACGCGCCCCTGGACCAGCACCGCCCGACGACGCGTCGGGAAACGCTCGACGGAGCGCCCGCGGCGCTCCCGCCAGTGTCACCGCCGCTACGCAGACTCGTCGTGGCGACTTGTAGCACGGCGCGACACTCCGCGAGAGGCAAGTCATTTTTGTTGTTGTTGCTGTTCTCAAAAGGCGCGGCGCCGTGCGGCGAGAAGGTTACGGATACTTCGGTTTCGGCGTTTGGTTGTAACACCCCACCCCCCGGCGAGACGATGAACGGGTTCCGGTTCGTGCCGCCCGCGGTGGGCGCCACGACCGAGCCGGGCGGAAACCAGGCGCTCCACTTTAGCGGAACTTTCGTCGGGTTACGAACCGAGGTCGTGGTGGTGGTCTGCGCCCCGAAAACGCAATCGCCGCAGTCGATTGGGTTGCGTTTGGAGAAGTCGCTCTTGGAGTCACTGTTTCTGTCGCTCTTGTCGTCGTTCTCGTCGTCCTCGTTCTTTTCCTGTTTTCCATCCCCCTCGGTTCCGTCACCGCCGTCTTTTCCGTCCCTCACCGAAACCAGCGTTGGTTTCAAACAAACCCCCTCGCCTTTCAAAACCACCCGAATCGTACCTACTGGTGTGGTGAGCACGAACACGTCTTGGTATCGCATTGGATGTGCCGGTCGGAACTCCATCGGTATCGCTGCGGTCTGGTTTCCCCCAATCCCCCGAAACGCGCCGAGCGCGGCGAAAACGCCTGTGCTTGTAAAAGAAAAGTGTCAGTATTATGTACGTTGCGACGTATGGACGAACAGTCACCAGCTGAGAGATAAAACAGGGAGGCGGGATTTGGGAAACGCCCAATTGCGTACCTTCGTGGTCGAAGCACGACGGTTTCGTCACGACGGTCGCGTCGGTTTCGTTTTTCACAAGCAAACGTCGCAACCCCCCGGCGCCGACCGCGACAATCCCGAAATCCATCACGAACGCTTTTTCGCGGCGGTCGAGGCGACGGTTTTTTTTGAAACGCACGCCTCCTGGGGGGTGTACGGTGTCCTTGGAGCTTGTTTCTTTGGAAGTCTTGGAAGTTTCGTCGAGTGTATTTTCAGAAGTTTTCTCAGACGTGCCTCCATCCGTGTCTTTGGAGAGTCTGTTTCGTACTGTTCGCCCGTCCGTCTCTCCAAACGTTTCTTCCAGAAGAAACTCCGGAAGCCCCAACACCGATATCGCCGGGACGTGCGTCGCCGTGCGCACCTCCAGGTGCTGCGCGAAGGTTCGGGTTTCTTCCGGTTGGTTTTGGTTTTTGTGGGAGTCACGGTTCGTGTCACCGGGGTGCTCGTCAGGGTGCTCGTCGTTAGTGCTCTCGAACGCACCCGCGGCGTCGCGCAAGAAGTTCGTGTTTTTCGCGAAAAGCGCGAGGCGGAAAATCTCGGGAAGCGCGTCGTCGCGAGAATCGTTTTTTTCGTCGTTCCCTTTTTCGTTCCCTTCAGTCGAGTCATCATCATTCCCTTCACCCGAGTCATCTTCCTTCCCTTCCCCCGAAGAGTCCTCATCCTTCCCTTCCCCCGAAGAGTCCTCATCCTGCCCTTCCCCCGAAGAATCATCGCCACAATCCGCATCCCTCTCCGGCGGGCAAAACTCCACGCGCACGCGTTTCCTTTCCCCCGGCTGTAGGGTCGCGACGTGCGGCGAAACGGTGAGGCCCCTGTTTTTCGCGGCCAGTGGAACTACGATTTCAAACGTCTTCTCGCACTTTCCGTGGTTTGAAATGAACACCGACCCGCTCGACGCTTCCCGCGCGGACGTCGGCGGAAGCGTCAGGACGTTGCCGTCCACGGTTAGGGCCGGGTCCTTGCCCCACCCCTCGCAGGGAAGGGTAAACTCCCGGCCCGGCCCCAACAGTGTTTTCAGTTGGAACGAAAACTGAAACCGCCCCACGACTTTCGGGGCGAAACCAAACTCCACCGCCAAGGTTTCGCCGGGTAAAATCTCGCCGTAGCTGCGATTGTGAAAGAAAAGTGTCAGTCTTTCGTAATGTGTATGCGTAAAAAGTCAGAGGTAACAGTCCCTTCTGGTACGAGTATGGGCAAGCAGTGTGCCTGGATTTGGGAAACGCGCGGTACGTACCGCGACGGCGCGACGGTTACGAAACCGTTTTGGGTGGACACCTCGCCGTGTACGTCCGGGCCCACGATCCCGAACTTCTGGACACACGCCCCAGAGTTTTTGATAAGAACAACTATCGTGGCGGTTTCGCCGACGTTGACGTGTCTGAAGTCGATGGTACCGCTTGGAGTGAAGGTTAAGTCGCCGGTGGTGAGGGTGGCGGTCAACAAAAAAGGCACCGGGTTTTTCCGGCCCTGCACGACGACCTCGCAAGGCACCGACATCGGTACCTGGAAGGGAACCGCACCACGTAAACGTTCGTTTCCGTCGTCTCCTTGGTTTATCAACTCAAACCGGGCCACCAGCTTTGCGGTGGGTTTGAACTTGAGTTGGAACTTCACCGCCGAGCCAGGTTGCACCGACAACGCCCCAGTTGGAATAATCTCCAAAACGTTTCGCAACGAGTTCGGCGGTTTCAGGAAAACTTTGGCAACGGAGTTTCCCCGGTTCAAAACCTCGAGCACGTCACGGTACGCACACCCCACCACCGCGAGTTTGAAATCTACGCGTTTTCGTGTGCCTAAATGCACGGGCGGGGGCGATCCCGCGCCGCGCGAGCGAAGAAATAACTCGGTATTTTTGCAAGGGCTTTGTGCGCCGTAATCGTCACGAGCGAGGGCGAGGGACACTGTGGTTTCGTCAAACGCGGCGTTCGCGAATCGGGGGGTGAACGCGATGTCGAGGAACACGCTGCCGTACCCGGGGATGACCCCGGTTGTCGGGTCAACACGTGTGCCGTCGTCAAGAACCTTACCCGCGTTCCGAACGCGGGTGGAAAATTCTGGGGTTAAATTATTTTGATCATCGGAGTTCTCCTCGTTTCGCGACAGCGCGAAGGACGCCGCGGCGGCGCCTTCGTTCCTCAACTCCGCGACGACACGTTTCGTTTCGCCAATCACCACGTCACCGAAATCCAAATCGTTGCCGACGATCCGGACGTTCGAGGTTTTCGGCGCGCAACGGATCGGCACGAACACCACGCCCGTGGTGGTGCGTATCGGAAGTTGCGCGTCAATCTCAACCGAGACGGTCGGGGCGAACACCACGGTAAGACAGTGACTCATCCCCGCGCTCATCGCGCCCGCGCGCGCGTACTCCACCGTGAAAACGCTGGCGTGCGTGTGGTCCGTAAAGGGCAACACCCGGAACGTGCTTTGCGCGTACGAAACGTTGGTCAACAAGACTTTCCGTTTGTACGTTTTGCCAACCGCGAAATCGGCAAAGGTTACGACTTTTGGGCTCGGCGCGAACGAGTCGCCGACGAACGTTTCGCCGCGCGCGACTCGCGCCCGGTACAGCCGGAGCGGGTTCGCGAAGTTCGTTCGCGCGTTTTCGAGGTCCGCGATGTTTCCACTCCGAGCGGCTCGAGTTTCGGAATCGGCGTCGTCGATACACACGCCTGGCACGAAAACTTCCTCCGATTTCGGTTCACGCGCACCGGCGGTTTCCTTTTCTTTTCCAGGCGCAGCAGCGCCGACCGCTCGCGCGCCGTTCCAACTCCAACCACGTTCGTAGCTCTTACCTGACCCTAGCCCTCCACCCTTTGCCGGATTTGCTGAAGTCTGGTGCGTCCGTAACAACTCGCGCTCGTGAGAAGTCCGCGACGATTCCAACGGCCCGGCGCGGGGATACTTCCGCGCGTTCGCGTCCTCCGCGCCGGCGGGCAGCCGTCCGCGCGAAACGCGGCGCGCGTTTCTCTGTTGTTGCGCGGTCGTCCCCAAACCATCCTTGAAAAAAAGCTCGGTTCGTTTCGTCCTTCTCGTTTCCGCTTCCCTGCGGTCCAGCTCGCGCTCTTCTCGTTGAAGACGGTTCCGAATTTCGGCCATTCGCACGTCGTGCGCGTTCCTGTTTCCAGCCGCCTCTTTCTTTTTCCTCGAATCGAGGTCCCGTTTGCGGAACACCTCGTAAGGGTTCTCGCCGCGTCGCAGCAAAACCGAAGATTCAACCGCACGTGCGGTGTCTTTTCGTAACCGAACCGAACGTTTCGCCGCGACGGCTCGGGACAACGATTCGTACGCGGCATCCGTGTTTCTTTTCAGCTCCAGAATTCGCCGGACGTCGTCGTCGCGTCGCGAGCGCTCGGCCGATTTCACGCCCGCCATCAAACAACTAATCTCCCCGAGTTTCCGCCGGAGTCGGGACCGAGCCGCGGCTCGAGACGCCCTGGCGACTTCCGAGTTCGCGTTACCCGCCCTGGCGTGCGCCACGCGTCGCGCGTTCCCGTGTTGATCACGCGACGCGCGTCGCACTGGGGACTCGGTGTCCGCGGCGTGCGTTCTTGAGCCAGCCCTCGTGTCTCTCGAAGCCGCGGCGGTACCCATTTGGCTCCGGAACCGGCGTTCATTGGAGGCGTCGTTCAACGTGCTCACGTCAAACCCGGCAATTTCTCTCGCGTCTCGGTCCGCGTCGTGAACCGCCTTTCGCGCGTTTTGCATCTCAGGCACTAACCGCGCTAAGCTTCGCTTTTCCAAACTCAAACGCGCGTGAGCGTCGTCGCGCTGCAGTTCCAAACGTCGCCGGCGATCTCCTTTTTTGTGTGGAGACGTGGAAGAGGTTGGCTTGTCATCAGTCGGGTTGCCATCGTCGTCGTACTCGGCCCACTGTTCGTCACCACGTTCGCGCTCGTACTCCAAACGTTCGCGCTCGTACTCCGCGTCGCCGTCGCCGTCGCCGTCTCCAACGTCATCTCTAAACGAAACCAAGCGTGCCTCATCCTCGTCCAGCGCCTCCAGCGCTTCTTCCGTATCCAGCGCGTCCAACTCCCTGGTCATGTCCTCCACCCGTATCGTCAGTGCCGCGATCGCGTCCCGTGCCGTGTCGCGCTTCGCTAAGACGTCGCGTAGGTGTGACTCGGCGTTCGCGCCGCCTGCAACGGAGTTTTGTAAATCTAAGCCATCTCCGTTTTGCAAATCCGTCCCATCGGATGACGCCAAGAACGCGTCAATCTCGTGCCCCGCGGCGGCCACCGCGAGTGCCGTCGCGTCTTCATCAGCCGCACGCGCTTCGTCCTCGTCTTCCTCGTCGTCGGTGTCGTCGCGAAACCCCCGCGCGTCTGCCGCAACGGTTCCCACGAACGCGTCCTGGGAAACGTCCGGGTCGTGAGATTCTTCGTGAGCTTCACCGGCCGCGAAGCCTGTCAGGTGGAACAGAGTGGGTTTTGCGTGGATGTGAAGAGGAGGGAGGTTTTCGTGCCAGTGAGGAGGTACGCAGACACGCGTGAGGTGGGGAAAGAACAGGAGTAGGTCAGTGCCAGTACGACGAGAAGAACGAACGCCCGATCCGGCACGTCCGTCGTCCGAAAAGTCCTCGAAAAGTCAACACATACACTCCAGATGAGTCGTGTCCAGACGGGCGTTCATGAACCACGCCTGGCCTGTGTTTGGGGCATCCCGGGTCGAAGGAACACGTACCTCCCGGTTCGCGCAAAGCCACCTCAGCCATCGCGGCCTCTCCGTCGCACGACCCCGCCAGGCGCTTTGAACAGCAGAGCGCGCGTGGAGCGAAAGAGATTCGTTGAGGCTGGGCATTTGCGGAAAGTTGCTCAGTGCGTCAGTGGCGATTTTCATCATTTTCGTAAATTTCATTCCCTCATCACCCTTCGCCCCATCACTCGAGTTCCTTAAGCGCCGCGTCTACGTTCCTCTGCACCCGTTTCGCGACGTCTTCCGTCGGGTCGGGAGGCACGAATTTCGTCCCGGTGATCATCTCGAAGAGCTTGATGTACCGCTGCGACAGTTCCACGACCAACTCGGTGGGCGCCGCGGGTAACTCTTTATCATTATACGGATCACACCTGTCTGCGAACCAAAGCCTTAGGAACTCCTTATCGATCATCTCGGGCTCTTTGCCGAGTGTGTGCCTTGCTTGGTACGATTCATTGAGCCAGTACCGACTCGAGTCGGGGGTGTTGATTTCGTCAATCAGACGGATCGTGCCGTCCACCGCGTCGCGGCCGAATTCGTATTTCGTGTCCACCAAAATCAACCCTTTTTTTGTAAAAATAAATGTCAGTATTGTATGGGCAATCAGTCGGCGGAATGTGGTAAATGGGAAATACTTACCTTTTTCCGCCGCCATCGTTTGCGCCTTCTCAAAAACAGCTAAAGTCTTCTCTACGCAGTAGTCCAAATCCGCTTGTTTCATCCAGCCTTCCCCGACAATGTCTTCAAGCGAAATCGGCCGGTCGTGTTCCTTTTCCTTAGTCGTGGGCGTCACTACGTTGCACGGGAGCTTTTGGTTTTTCACCATGTTCTCGTCCAGCTTGTTCCCGCAGTAATCCCTTCCGCCGGTTTTGTAGTGCGTCCACAGACTCGTGCTAGTGCTCCCCGTTAAGTACCCCCGCACCACGAACTCGATAGGAAACACCTCGCACTTCCGCATGATCGTCACGTTCGGGTCGGGGGAGCATAGCCACGCGTTGGGGACGATATCTTTGGTCTCGTTGAACCACCACGCGCTCGTCAGGTTCAACACCGCGCCTTTGAACGGGACGTGCGCCAGGTGTCGGTCGAACGCGCTTTGCCGATCCGTCACCACGGCGATCATCAAGTTGTCCACCAGGTACGTATCCCGAACCTTGCCTTCGTACTTGGTACCTGTTACGGTGAGGGACGAGCTCGTCACGCAGTTGCCAATCGCGGACGTCGCCGCCGCCGCGTGCGTGCCATCCGTGGCGGGCTCCACCGCATCGGAAGAGGACGCCTTGACGAAACACCTTCGGGAGGGTTTTGATTTCTCCACCCTCGCCGCCATTCGAGGGAACACGACGTGGGTGGGGAACGCGCCGAGCGCGAGTGAGGGACTCGGCATGGATTTGGAGGTCGCGACGAAGCGGGAGGCCGCGGGGCGTCCAAGTGTGCCAAGTTCGAGATCGATGCAAAAGAAATACCTTATTGAAGTTCAACGGAGGCGAAAAAAAAAAAAGTTTCACATCTACGCGCTTCGCGCATCACGAGAGAAGACGACTCGGTAACATCACTTCCCCTTGCGCATCTCCTTGAGCACCTCCGAGGTGAAGGGGGTTCTTCCCACTCTTTGACGAACGAGGAAGGCTGCCTGTTCCATCGCAATTTTTGACACGGACGCGTCCGCTTCGTGAAATTCGTCCAGCCCGAACCCGCACGGGACGACGTTTTCGCCCAAATACACTTTCGCGTCGGCGTCGCTTTGCATAGCGCTCACTCCCCCTTTCTCCTCCACCGTTTGCGCCACCACCGCGAACTTGGAAAGGCACTCCGCTAGCCGTTCCTCCACGTCAAGTGAAACCCGCATCGCGCCTTCCTTCAGGGCTAGGTCGTAAGGCAGGTGACAGTAAAACTCCAGCCGGGCGGTTGTCTTTTTTTCGGTTTCGTTTTTGTTTTCCGGAGCCGAAGAAAACGAAACAACCGCTCCGCACGGGAACCCGTCCGTGGATTGCCAGTGGATTTTTTTGTGCGTCTCGTGCTCCACCGCGCACATGATAAACCTCAGGGACTCCAACTCGTTGGTTCGCGCGCTCCCGAACTGGTAAAACAACTCGCACTCGGCGGTTTTCACGGCTTTCAAATCGTTCCCGAAAAACGAAGTCGCCTTGGCCACTTCCAACCCCGGGACGAACCGCCGTAACGCCCCCGGGTCGTTCCAAAGCGCGTAGCACGTCTCCTGGCTCGCCCCGATGTCGACCTCGCCCTCGAACTCGGAAAGCACGTCCGCGTATTTCTTCGGTTTGAAGTTCTTTTCAACGCGCATCTGTTCCTGCGATTCCCAGAACTCGGGGCTCATCTGTTGTTTTCGAGTTTCCGCGGGAGTGGAACGATCGATACCGTAGTCATCCACGGTGCTTGACGACACCTCCCCGCGCCGTCCGGTATCAAGCGACTCAGCGTGCCGCAACAACCTGAACTCCCCTCGCTCCGCGCTGGATAACGAATCCGTGGAGGTGGAGGAGGCGGCAAGGGTGGTGACTTGTCGGTGACTGGAGCGGGCGCGGCAGGTCGAGCCTCGGTGGGAAACGCAAATGCGCTGGCGCAAGCCACGTCGAGAATCGGGGGTTAGCCCTCGGGACGCGGTCGCGGGCGCGGCGTTCACGGCGACGGCACGCATGGCTACCGGGCGATCACGAAGCGGCGGGAGAGCGGGAAGACGGACGTGCGTGTGGCGCGGACCGGTGTGACCGGATTTCCCACTGGGGACCAGGGAAGGGCACTGCCGCCGCCGCAGGACGAAAACCTGTTTGAGAAGTTGCTGCAACAACACGTTTGTAAGGGTTTTAGAGAAATAAGGGGGTTCCCGATTTGCACCTCTATTAGTCTATTTATTTGCACATTTGCAGTGCAGATTGCAGTGATAGATAGATAGTAGATAGATAGAGGGAGAACTGTCTATTGCAGTGTTCCCATCAACAGTCGCCAACGCTACGTCACCCCCCTCTCTCCATTCCTCGCCGCCACCAGCGCGTGCTCCACCCCCAACACCCGAATTTCCCGCAGCGCGTGTTCCACTTCAAGCGCCTCTCGCGCGGCGGCGAACACGGGTTGGTTCCCTGCCGCTCGTCGGAACCACTTTTCGCACCGCGGTTCCGCCAGCCCCGCGAATTTCAGCTGGTGAGGCAAACCCCTCGCCCGGGACCACACCCAGCACACCCACAACCGACGGTACTCCACCTCGGATGTTTCCGCTGGGGAAAGGGTTATCCAGTCGTCATTCGCCGCGGTTGCGTTTTCGTTTGGGCTTTCGGAAGAAACGTGGATCGTGTTTGGACCGGTCGCGAGCGCCGGACTCGTTCCGTTGGTTCCGTTCGCTCCATGCATACGCGGCGGCGAATCAGTGGAGACACCTTTCTGCGCTGCAGACCGTGCGGAAAAACGCGTCGCCGTGCGGCTCGCAAGCGCCCGTCGTCGGTCCGCCAGCGCAACCAAAACGCTCTCTTCGATCCGCTCACCCACCAAAACCCGCATCGCGGTTTCGACTTCCACGGAATCGCGCGCGTCGGTTGGCGACCACCCGCCGTTTGCCGAGTTACTCCTGGGGGCGTACTCGGAATACACGTCTGATGAATCGATCGCCAAGGTGTCATCCGTGTCATCCGAAAAAGAAAATGAATCCCCGCCCCGGTTCGCGTCCACCTCGTGTTTGCAAAACCCCGGCGTGCCGCTCCCCGCGACGTACGCTTCCCTTGTACGATAAAACCCGAAAGTGTCAGTCGGTCGGGCCATGTGTATAAGGGATTGGAAAGGTAACAGATACGGTGGTAACAGTATGACTAGTAAACAGTGTATGGGTAATCGGGCCGAGCAGGCAGGCGGTGTGTGTTCAATGAGAAAACCCTTACCTGACCGCTTTGATAACCAACAAAAGCGCGTCGTCCTTACCAGCCGGCGCGCGTTTCACCCAAACCGACGCTTCCCTCCAACTAACGTCTGGTTTTATTCCAAGCGCGTACGCCAGCCTCCAGTAGTGCGCCAAGAAACCCGCTTTCAGAAACGCGTCTGTTTTTTGATCCGGAGACAGGAGTGCGGCGCGCGTACGGAGACGTAACTCGCGCGCTTTCGCGTGCCACTTCTCGCTCACCTCCACCTCCTTCGTTAGCCTCATCTCCAACTCACTCGCCCGACTTGTCAACGTCTCGCACGTCAAATTATGCGCCTCCACCAGCCGTTCAGCGGCTAAGCGCCGGCGAGTCAACGTCAAGTGCGCGCGCTCCGCTTCCCGCGTCGCCGCCTCCGCTCTCAACGCCCGCTGTTCCAAACGGCGCACTTTCTCTTTTAACAGTTTGGTCTCCTCGTTGAACGCTTTGAACGCGAGCGAAGGTGGCGCGGTTGTGGCGGCGCTGCTCGTGTCGAGTGGCGGTCCGGGTTTGGGAGAGCGTCGCGGCGATTGCGCATCGCGTCGGCCCGGAGATTGCAACGCGCGACGATTTCCCGAACCCAAAACTGTTTCCGCCGTCGCAACCCCCGAACCCGAAACTCCATCCGACGTTCCCGGAGACGGCACGCGCACTCTCGGCGCTTCTTCGTCAGACACCACTCGAATCGTGAGTTGTTGTTTTTCCGTGGATTTCCTTTCGCGTCCCCCCGGGCTTTGCGGACTCGTCCCGGTTGGGGACAACTCTCGCCGTCGGCGCTCGAACAAACTCGATTGGGACCCCGGTGGTGTTTCGTCCAACGAAAGGGTCGCCACCGCCGCGGTCGCGGAGGCGTGCGCGGTCGCCACCGACACCGCCCCGCTGCCAAGTTGCGCTGGCGATCGCGTCCCGTGTGGGGTTTGCGGCGAGACGTGTGGGGTGCGGTGCCCGGTTTCCTTGAACGAACCGTCCGTGCCGAGCTTCACCGAGGCCGGGGGTCCGAATTTCGACGACGGCGACGACGACTTGAACGAGACGCTCCAGGAATCCGCCCTCGTTTGCAAAAACGGACTCGGCGCCGGTGCCGCCGCGGTGCGCGCCAGCCTCGCCGCTAAGATGATCACCCCCTCACCCTTCGAGCGCCGGCGCCGCGCCGAGCTCGCGGGAGACGCCGACATCACCCCTCACAGGCGCGACGCTCGCGACTGTGATTGGCAAAATAAACTCGACTCAATTCTTAGATTGGGGAAACCCCGGGTCCTTCTCGCGATATTTTTTTATACGGGACGGCTCCAACTTCCATGGAGAGCACTCGTCGCGGCACGATGACGTCGCTGGCGTGGACCGCGGCGCATCTGCCGGTGTCGTTGCAGCGGCTCGGCCACCCGCGATGTCTTGGCGCACCACGCCACTCCGGTAAAGCGTTCGTGGTCCACGCGGTGTCGTCACGCGCGTCGTCCCGGGAAAACCAGGCGCCAGCGAAAAACAACACCGTCCCCGGGGATGGCAAGGCACGACGCACGCACGTGGTGATCGTGGGCGGCGGCATGGCCGGTCTCGGGTGTGCGAATTCGCTGAAAGGCATGGACACCATCGATGTTACCCTTTTAGAGTCAACCAGGCTGCTTGGCGGTCGGGTAAGGTCGAAAACCGCGTTGGGGGCGCTGGCGTGGGACACGGGCGCGGCGTATTTCACCACGAAAAAAAACGACGGACCATGGGCGCGCGTCATCGACGCCGCGTTGCGTGCCGGCGTGGTAAAGCCCTGGGAAGCGCAGGCGGCGGCATGTGGGGACGAGGATGATCCGTCAACGCGCGATTCAAAATCGATGGGCACCGCGTGTGTGACCACAAGACAGTCGGACGGCCGCGCGGTGGTGGACCACAAATCGTTCGTCCCATTCGGCGATTCTAAAAAACAGTTGCTGGTCGGCGTTCCAAACGCGAGCGCGATGCCAAAGTTCATCGCCGAGCAAGTCACACTCGCGAACTTCCCGGAAGCGTCCTGGGTCGGGGATAACCGCGTTTCCGGGGTCCCCCAAGTGCTTTGTGGGGCGCACGTGGACCGGGTGAAGGAGCTGGGGGACGGCAAGGGGAAGTTTTGGCCGGTGCATCCGCACGGCCAAAACTCCTCGAAGGTAAGGAAGGGCCTTTCCCAATCACCACGTTCCGCCTCTGCGATTGCCCATACTCGTACCAGAAGGGACTACTACCTCTGCCCTGACTCTTTGTCCATACATCGCGATATACAAGACTGACACTTTCTTTTTCATCGTATCAGAAACGGTGGGGATTCATGACGCGGTGCAAGGAAGGAGGACACATGTGGTACAAGCCCATGGAGTGCGACGTGATCGTGTTCGCGTGTAACGCGTTTACTGTGGCGCAGCTGTTACGGGAAATTGATGTTGGGCGAAATGACGGGAGTACTGGTAACAGTACCGAGAAAGGGAGCACTGATTTCGGTGAAGTTACCGCTGGAGAATTTAGTACCGTAAGTACCGCGGAAAATACAAACGTCGTTGCCGAAAAAACCGCCGCCGCGGTCGGCCGGTTAACCAAAGCGGCGTCCAAAGCCCGAGGCGCGCCGTGTTGGTCCCTCACCGCGGCGTTCGATTCGTCGCTGAATTTACAATACGACGCGCTGAAACTGTCGCCGCCGTTCAGTGGGCAAATAGTCTGGCTCGCGAACGAATCATCAAAGCCCGGCCGCGGCCGCGGACAGAGCGCGGGGTGGGGGTACCGCTGGGCGGAGGTTGGGAAGTCGCAACTCACCACCGGTACCGGCGAGTGCTGGGCGGTGCACGCGTCTCCGGAGTGGTCGGCGGCAAATTTGGAGCTGTCCCCGAAAGACGCGGCGAAAAAATTGTGCGCTGTTTTCCTGTCCCTGGTGGAGAGAGATGGACCTGGGGACCCGAAACCGGTGCACTGCAAAGCCACGCGGTGGCGGTTCGCGTTTCCGACGAAGAGCGAAGATGATGAAGATGATGAAGATGAAGATGATGCTGATGCTGATGACGAGAAAAGCAAAAGTCCCAGCGCGCAAACGCTCGGCGGCGAAAAGAAACAACCCACCGCGGACGAACCCGGAACCCCTCCTTTTCTGTTTGAACCAAGCCTCGGGTTCGGGGTTTGCGGGGACTGGCTGTCCGGCCCGCGAGCCGGGGACGCGTTCGAAAGCGGCGCCGCGATTGGCAAAGCGGTGGCGAAACACGTCGAGTCCTTTGTCCAGAGCGCAAAGTGAGTTTTGTACGATAGTAAATGTGTAAAAAGTGTTTTAGTGTACAACAGGTCGCGTCCCTTCCTTCGAAGTAAATACGTAACGCTGGTTCGTTCTATGCAAACAAACTACCCGAACACCATCTTGACGAATATCACAAGCGCGTTCAGGACGACCAGGGGGACTGCGTGGGTGGGGAGAGACACGGTGGGCGGGGCGAGAACGGTGAACGGGTGAAAAGAAAATGGGACCTTTTGGAAACTTAGAGATGCGTGCCGTGTTTTCGGTGATGGGGACCGGCCTTCCGCGGCCTTCCGCGGGTTGGGTGATTGCTTTGACGTCCCGGCCCGTTGCGCGGAAACATAGAGAACCTACCTCGCATATACTGCGTCGCGGTGATCAGCCCGATGAGTTGCCCTCGAGGCGATGTGGCGCTGACGTATCCGCTGGTTAACGACGACTGCCCTAAACCGCGCTTTTCCAGGAACCGCGGTTCGTTGAGAATCGCGAACGCGTTGAACAGCAACAGCACGGACTGGCAGAACGTCCAGAGCGTCATCGGGGGGGGGGGGGGGGGGGGGGGGGGGGGGGGGGGGGGGGGGCGAGGACCGCGCCAAGCGCTGGGTCGCGCGACCGTGCCGAGTGAACGAGGCGAACGTTTGTTGATGATGAACAGATTAGATTTCCCAAACGCAACGGTTTGCCTCTGTGCCAACTTCGTGGCTCGAGCGCTCGACCCCGAGGAATAGAAAGTCGCAAAGATGGGCCTGATGTTGACGGACGACAGGCCAGAGCGCCAGACTAGCGTGTACGACGTCCAAAGCGCTTCGCAAATGACTGGCCGACAATGAACATCGCGCGTGGTTTCGATTTTTCGTCTTATATTTCACCAAATCCCAAGACTGTTTGCCCATACACGACTGAGTGAGCCGCGGGGTAGTGGTCGTTTCGTATAGTATTTCTACAGGTCTCGATCGCACTCCACCTCACTGTTGCGCGCACCACGCTCAAAACCAAACTCCAACCGTCGTCGCCCCCGCGTCGTCGTGTTTGCTCACTCCAACACCCTTCTCTAAACAAGCTCCAATGTCCGTCCCCGTGTCCACCACCGTGGAGGGCCACGGTTTGCCTTCGGAGTACAAATCCGGCGAGATGAACAGTATGGCCGGCGACGGCGGGCACGAGCGCAAGGTCGCGTTCATCACCGGCACCACCGGCCAGGACGGCTCGTACCTCGTGGAGCTTCTCCTGGAGAAGGGTACGTTCCACAGCGGTGTTTCATTGGTAGCGTCACGCGCGATCTACACGACGCGCGGCGCGACGACAACCACCTTGTCCGATCGTCTCGAAACGCCGTTCGAGACATACGCGGCTTCGTCGTTTTGGCCTCCAACATGGACCCGAACACGCGTCCTCCTCGAACCTACGCTGACCGTTAAATCGCTCAATCACCCAAAAACAGGCTACATCGTGCACGGCATCAAGCGCAGGTCGTCTTCGTACAACCACCCCAGGCTGGAGCACATCATGGAAGAAGGTACGTGGTCCTTCGGTGGAATTCGCGATCTGTGCATCTGTACTGTTTTCTTGTCGCACCCATTTGCCCGCGCCCTCGATCGGTGCACCGAAGCCGACCCTGTCGTGTGATGCCACACGCGCGCGTCGCATCACCGCAGACGCAAACGCGCCACGCGTGGTTCTGTGTCTCGCGATCCACTGCCCCGCGGACCGCGGATCCAAACCTCCGCGCTGGCCACGACGCTCCCCCGCGGACGTCTGCGGTCTCGATTCATCCCGCCCGCGGCTCCTCACCTCCATAATTTTTCTCAATAATTCAAATCCATCCCCCGCAGGCTACCCGAACCGCCAGAACTTCTACCTGCACTACGGCGACATGACCGACCTTCACGCCCTCGTAGGTATCATCCGCGACGTGCGCCCCACCGAGTGCTACAACCTCGCCGCGCAGTCGCACGTCCAGGTTTCGTTCCAGATGCCCATGTACACGGCGGAGGTGGATGGCGTGGGGACGCTGAACCTGCTGGAAGCGATTCGCCTGTCCGGCCAGGCCAAAACGTGCAGGTTCTACCAAGCATCCACCAGCGAGCTGTACGGCAAGGTCCAGGCGATTCCCCAGGACGAAGACACGCCTTTCTACCCCCGGTCCCCCTATGCGGTGGCCAAGATGATGGCCTTCTGGGCCGTTGTGAACTACCGCGAGAGCTACGACATGTACGCGTGCAACGGTGCGGGGCTTTCCCAGCTCCAAATCAGGAGTCTCCCTGTCTGTTTGCCCATACAAGCAGAAGTCATCATTCACCCACGACACACAAGACTGACACTGGGCATTTCTCACACTCAGGCATTCTGTTCAACCACGAATCCCCGCGACGCGGCGAAACCTTCGTGGTAAGGGCCTTTCCCAATCACCACATTCCGCAGACTGATTGATTGCCCATACGAGACTGACACTTTTTTTTTGCAATCAGACCCGGAAAATCACCCTCGCCGTGGCGAACATCAAGATTGGCAAACAGGAGTGCCTTTACCTCGGGAACATGGACGCCAAAAGGGATTGGGGCCACGCCCGGGATTACGTGGAGTGCATGTGGAAGATGCTCCAGGAAAAGGAACCCGAGGATTTCGTCGTGGCGACCGGTGAAACCAACACGGTGAGGCACTTCGTCACCGAAGCCTTCAAGGTTGGGGGTATGGAACTCAAGTGGGAAGGTGTGGGGGTTGAAGAGACCGGCACCGAAGTCGCCACCGGCCGCGTCCTCGTTCGCGTCCACGAAAGGTACTTCCGCCCCGCCGAGGTCGACCTCCTAATCGGCTCCCCAGCGAAAGCCCTCGCAAAACTAAAGTGGAACCCCAAAACCACCTCCCTGGAACAACTCATCAAGGAGATGGTGGAAGCGGACATCGCGAGGGTGGAAAATCCGTCGCTGAGGATCTAAGCATCATGTGCTTTGCTTTCCGTGATCGGCGTGTTTCTTGAAATTTCAGAAAGCGTCGTGTCGCCACGGAACCTACACCGGCGTTGCAAAACGAGCGGTCAAACGCGAGACGACGAATTTCGAGAAGAATAAACGTTGAAATTGATTCATTATTTCATTGCAAACTCTTTCGTCCCAGCTCGCATCCCAGGTGTTCTGTGCAACAAACACCCCCCTCCGTCGGTGTTGAACCCTGGACCCTACTACACCCTGTTACGAACATCGAGCTAAAGGGTGCGGCGGCGATCCGTACGCGTTTAAACGGTTAATCGTCCGGGGGCGCGGTTTCCCGGCTAACCCACGGCGGTACTCGTTACCCTTGTCACGCCACGGCTGCTTTGAAAACAGTAAGCCACACCGTGCAAGGCACCACCGCCAGGACGTACATCCGCACCAACACGCCCCCGATTCGCGGAGCCAGGAACCGGGTTTTGGAGTTCAAGTTCGTCAGTAACACCAAATTTTGCGCCGGCGGCATGGCGGACATCGTCAGGGCGACCAACGCGACGATCGGGTCGCTTGGGTACCAAGCGCTGCCACTCGCGCGTAGAGCGATGGCCCCGACCACGCCTTGCGAAATAAAAGCCGAAAGTGTCAGTCTTGTATGGGCAATCAGTCGTCTCTTACAGTGGAATGTGAGAAATACGTACCTATTAGGGGAAGGAAAAAGAACCGAACCGAGCTTGCTAACAACAACGCGCGGACGTCGGCGACGTCGTCCGCGGCGAAGAGTTTTGAAACCGCGTTGAACACGTTTTGCGAAAACCCGACGAGCGCACCATCTGCGTTTGAGGTTCTGAACCGTACCCCGAACGTAGAGGTGGCCATCGGGACTGGTTTTGCGAAAGCTTTTGCTCCTTTCGAGTTACCAGTCAAGGCGTTTTGTTCGGTCAATGCATCACTCAAACCAGTATCAAGCGCCACTTTCGTCTCCGTCTCACCCTCCGGTTTCGCCTTCGCGAAGCTGCTCGCCAGAATCAGCGTCTGCACGGGCAGTGCGGCGCTCCCGATTAGAAACGCCAGTTCGAAAAGCGCCTTCGCGGCGCTCGCAATGATTTGCACCTCTGGAGGAAACGGTGTTGCTGACCCGGCCGGCAACCCCGACGTGCCGATCAACACGTGTCGCAACGGGCTCGCCCCGATCAAAACCCCGAGACAAATCCCTATCAAAGGCGGGTTACACACTTCTTTCGCGATTAATTTTGTTTGCGCCCACTTTGACTTTATTTTGACACCTACCCCGTCGCCACCCGCCGCGCCCGTGATCCACACGTACCCGCCTAGTACGATGAAAAAGAAAGTCAGTCTCTCGTGATGTGTATGAGGGATTGGAAAGGGTAGGCCCTGTACTCCATACAGGCCAGTAATCAGGGAGGCGGAGCGTGGTTATTGGGAAAGGCCCTTACCCGTCCACAGCGTTGGGGACCAGCCCACCAGGTAAAGCGCGATGTACCCCGCGACTCGGTCGCCGTGTATGGAGCCCAGCACTTCGACTAAAAAAACGAGAGGCAGCGTGAACGTGTTTCCAAACGCGCAGCACGCGATTGCTAATCGGTCCATGGGGTCTTTTAGTGTTCGTTTTTTTTTGAAGACGTCTTTTGATTTCGTGTCGTTGTTTTTGTCTTTCGAAACAGAATCATCCCCCTTCCCAGAAGGCACCAGCGCCACAGAGACACCAGGCACACGCATCGCGCTTTCCACCGCGGTCGCCACGGATCGCGCGCTTTTCGAGGGCGCGGTGACCCCGTGCCATGCCAAGCTCAGTACCCGCCCTCCCGAGCGCGACAGGAAGGACAAACACAAACCCAACGACCCGCCCACCAGCACCTGCGCCACGGCGCTTACCGGCAACATGAAAAGCCCAACCGTCATTGGCGTTGCGGTCAAGGTAACCGCGACTCGGGTGCACATGTACGCGGGTAAACACAACAGAAACGCGAGCTTGGGATGGGTAAAACAAAGTGTCAGTCGCGTGTATCGCGATGTATGGACAACAGTCACCAGCTGAGAGATAAAACAGTGTGTGGCGGATTTGGGAAATGCGCGGTACCGTACCTTGGAAAGCACCACCGGGGTTTCTTTCGTCAGCGCGCCGGTGCGCTGCAGCTTGGCGACGATTAAACTGGGTAGAAATGACCGAAAGGGTCAGTCTCAAGTCGGCGGTATGGGTGTGGTGTATATCGCGATGGATGGACAAACAGTCACCAGCGTTAGAGGTAAAACAGTGCGTTTGTGCCGTGTGTAGTTGCCACAGTTGCCAGTAACTGTTACGGCCGTGGTGCGCTGAAAGAGGGGCGGCAGAAACGTGGAGGCTGTGATTTGGGAAACGCGCGGTGCGTACCAGAGCACGACAATTTTGAAAGTAGCCGCGAAACACGCGCTCGCGATGGCGAGGTCGAACCCGACGCCTAAGCTTGTTAGTCTTGAAAACGCGGAAACGATTTGCGCTATTACTGGGACGTGCTTGATTCCAACAGTCATCAACGCAGACATGCAGGTGGGAGTGACCCAAATCAAAAGACTCAAAGCAAGCGCGAAGACAAACTGACCGCCGGCGCCGAACCGTTTCACGATTGAATTTATCAACGGAGACCGGTTCCGCGCGGCGGTTATTTCATCGAGCATGCCGCCGGAGTTATTTTTATCAAGAACACCATATTGGACGTTTAAAGCTTGTTTTTTTCCAAAGGGTATCTCCGACCCTTGTTGTTTTTCTAGCGACTCTGATTCGTTCCCGACTATCCCGAGGTTGCGCTTGCTTATTTCCGCGGAGAGTTTTCGGGGAGAGAAGTCGCCCGAACTTTGTGGCGACCCGTCGTCACCGTCCGTACCGTCATTACCGCCCTCCCAACCATTCTCCACGCGCCGGTTCGAATCCTGGAACCCGTCGAAGGTCCCGAACCCGTCTGGCGTGGTGTTCTTGGCGGATACGCGGAAGCGGCGACGGCGAGTCTCGGTGAAAGGCAAACCGGTAGATTTCGGGAGTCGTACCCACGGCTTCACCGAGCTTCGCGTCACATCACAAGTGCCCTGTTTGCGCATACAGTACGCCGCGACGCACCGCGCGCGTGCCTTTTTTTCGCCGCCACGGGAACGCGCGGGCGCGCCACCGCGAGACCCGAGACCCGCGCTCGCGCCGGGCGCGAGCATCGCGCGTGCGCCAGACCGAGTGCCGTGCCGGGGTATCGCAAAGACACTGTCGTCACGTTTGTTACGCACACGCTGCGCTGGTGAGTCCTCGATCCAGAAAATATCAAAGATCTCCTCTCGTGTCTCGGATATCCACTTGGCAATCGGCGGACACCTCGCCCTCGCTCCCTCAGTGCACCCCACACCGTGCCCCACCCAAAACCATGGCGACCATCTCTGCCCTGACTAGCCGCGCGATCGTCACCACGCGCCCCGCGAGGGTGACCTCGGCCGCTGCTCGCGCCGCCACCGTGGTGGTCCGCGCCTCTGCCGAGCATTCCGTCACGCTGGTTTCCTTCAAGAACAAGGCACACGCGGTTGTCGCCAAAGCCTCGCCCGTACTGCGCACCGCGGGCCTCGCCACGCTCGTGTCCCTGGCGCTCGCGTCCCCCGCGCACGCGGACGCGATTGAAGAAACCAGCGCGTTTTTAAAGGCGTTCTGGGAGTTCAGGACGGGGGACCCGGCGTCGTTCCTCGCGCTCACCGTGCTCCCCATCGCAGGGCCGTACGTGATTTTCCAGTTCCTCATCGACAAAAAAGTCGTGGTGCGCAGGGAAGAACTACGAGCGGGTGGCTGGTACGAGTTCATGGCAGAACGCGGTTTAGATGCTGATGAGTTAACGTTGCAGCAACTCAACGCGTTCTGCGCGGCCGCGGAAAAAGACCTGCTGGATGACGGCATGGTCGTCGAGTTTGTTCGGCAAATCGGTCTCGACGAACAGTGGATCAAATCCACAATCGACGTGGAGGACCCGCGCCTTGAGAAAGCGAAACAACGCGCGCGGGCGGAGAAAATCATCGCCATGAAGGAAGCCGCGGCGATGAAAGAAACCACGTCTGCCAACTAAGCGTTGGGTATACGTTGTTTTCAAGAGTACACAGGATTACTCGCAAAATACGTTTCAAAGATTACACACAAGACCCAATTACTCGAATAGTTTCATTCAACAAACACTCGACTCACCTCGACTTCGCCCACCGTCCGTCGGTTTCCATCTGCCGCCTAAACTGTTTCGGGTCGAATGAGGGTTCACCGCCCCCTCGGGCTGGTGCCCCTGTCGCGCGGTCGAACCTGGCGGCACGGGTTTCGGTGTCTAAACCGAATTGATGAGACGGATCGTTTCCGACTCCGTTCGCGAATCGCCGCCCGGCGGAGCTCTTCTGCCGGTAAAACTGCCACACCTGCGATTGGTACACGAAAAGTGGTTAACGTCTTTCGTATGTTACGTGAGTAATTACTCGGGAAAATCGGCAAAACAGTGTGTCAGGTAGTCAGGATTTGGTGAAACGGGCAATACGCACCGACACGCCAATCATCGCCAGCACGAAAAGGGGCTGGCTCCACAGCTTGGTGTTGATCGGTTCTGGGCGCCACACCGCTAAGGACGAGTCGTACATCCCGACGAAACCGCCGGGTAAACCAACCACAACGAACCGGCCGCGGACGTCAGTCGCGATGGGAATGGGGAAGGGCGGGAAGGACCTTTTCAATTGAGCATCACCGCCTTCGTCCTCGCCGCCGCCGCCACTCTCGCCAATCAACGCCCCCCGCGCCTCGCCCTCCCCCCCGAACTGCCGCGCTAAGGCGAACACGTCGGTCGCGATGATCTCGGTGGGCACTCGCTTGCCGCCAGCAAGGTCGCTGTTCGTGTGTACCCCGCCGCTTTGGTGGCCCAACCCGGTCACGTTCAGCACGCGCACCGCATTGCTGACCGACACGAAAACGAACCCTTTCGTTGTCGCTAAGAACGCAGAGTTAAACATGGAGGACGTGTCATCTTCCGATATACTCGGAGCGATCCCTCCCACGGCCTCTTTCGCCTTGTGCCGTATCACACACGTCGCCCTCGTGTTCGCGCCGACGCCCACGTCAAGACCGTTAACTACGCCCATGACTGCGTGGGAGTCGGAGGTCACAGCGTAAAATTTTGACGAGTGCGCCTGATCAAAGGTTACGCTTTTTATTTCGTGGTCGAGCTTGGCGCATTTGCACAAACGCATCACGAACGTCCGAGGGTCTACGGACCCGGCGCCGGTGGGGGTGATGAAGGTCACCGCGCGCCGGCTCGGTTTGAACGAGACCACGTAGTTAATTATTTTGTCAGTCTTTGCAGTCTTTGCAGTCTTTGCAGTCGTTTCAGTCTTGTCAGTCGTCAAGTAATAAACAGAGTGCACGCTCGCGCCGCGGTCGGTGAACAGCACGATTTTGCCCGAGGTATCGGCGACGGCGTAGTACCGCTTGCCGTCGTTCAAACGGAAGACGTGAACGGCGGTTATACCGGCGGCTGTTTTGGGTGCCAGGTCACTGTGTACGTAGTCGACGAACTTTTCCGAGTTGGAATCGTCGTCGCGTCGAGGAAACTTTCCCTTTCCCTGGGGATACCGAACCCCCACCACGGAGATCGTCTCGGGAGTCGCGAACGCGTCGTCGTCGCCGGCGCCGCCCGGGAGCCCCATCTTTCGCGCCGCCTTGCTTTTTTCCTTTTCCCACGAAATCGTTTTCTGCGGGTTGGCCAAGCCTTTGGAGTCAGCGCAAGTTATGTTGTCGAGACTCGAATACGACTCGAAAACGGTACCCGCGAGCGTTCGCTCAAAGTGGGACCACTCCGCGTCTCCCGACGCAAACGGATCGCCAATCTTGTCCGGGTCGGTTTCGAAGATCTGGTGGAAAACCACGCCGCCGTCGCGTCGGCCGGACAGTAACACGGTTTCGTTGCGTCGCTGGTACGACGCGGCGATCGCGACGACGGAGGTTTTTTGGTGGACTCGACCTCGCGAGTCACCATCACTTCCCGAATCACTTCCCGAATCACTTCCCGAATCGAAAGCATCAGGCAACGCCACCGCGGTGTCTCCGTCTTGTTTCAAAACCCGCACCCCCCCGTGCGAATCACCCACCGCGAAGTACCTCGGAAACTCGGTGGCAATGTCGCTTCGCTGCGGTAACACGACAAGGGCGGTTACCCGTTTCCCTTCCTCCAACCGCGCCGCGCCCGTGAGGCGCAGATGGTCGGTCCAGTCATCTAACCGGCGCGCGACAGCGGCGCGGTCGCGGGACGGTACCATAGGACGGTACGACGTCGGCGTTAAGTGTGACGACGACGTCGACGAGTCTGGTGATTCGGACCCGCGGTACCGCGTTGGGTCAACGTCGCGGTACTGCGTTGAATCGACGTCATCTCTACGCAAACGGTCTCGGTACTGCGCCGGGTCGCCGTCTCGCGAATAATCGCGCGTCTGCTGAGAACTTTCGTGTGCATTTTTTCGCGATCCCGCCTCCGAAGAACCCGCCTCCGAAGAGCCCGCCTCCGCCTCACTCCTTGCCCGCAACGCCCGTGTCAGCGCCTCCGCCACAGCCACAGCCGACTCGTCACACGTAACACCCGGAGTCGACACCAGCGCGCGCATGGTTTGCACGCGCGCGCTTTGCGTCGCAACGAACTTCTCAAGCGCGCGCACTGTGCCCTTCGCGTGTGCCAAATCAGTCTCCAACAAATCAAGCTCGGTTCGCATCGCGGTCGCGCCCACGCCGTCGTGATCACCACCACCCGCCGCCGCGCACTCACGAGGCGCATCGCAGGTCGCGGAACCGAAAAGCGCGAACACCGTGAAAAGCACGGCGAGGACGCGCATGGTGCGAACCACCGCGTGGCGGACGCGCCACGACGAGTGGCTGTCGAATCTCGTGAATCGTTTGGGCACTGCAGCTCTGAATGCAGCAAAAGTCGGCGACGAGAGAAAAAACTGACAGGTGTTTCCGTTGACGCGTTGAAAATGCGCGCCCTCATCCGCCGCAGCGCCACAACGACCGGCACGTCACCCCGTCTCGTTCACGGTTTGCGTCAACAGCGCGCCTGTGTGGTTCGGGCAAAGGGGTTTAGATTTCCCTGCGAGTCGAGTCACACACCTCTGGTGCGTGCGAAACAGGTCCATCGGTCGTCGCATCTAGACACATTTACGGGGGAAACAGCCTGCCTCCATTTACGAAAGACGCTTGACGACCACCGCGCGCTTCCGAGTTGCCAGGATGGGTTTGTTTTCCTACCTCATGAGCTTCATGGTGACGAAGAAACAAAACGTCAACATCTTGATCGTTGGCTTGGACAACAGCGGCAAGACGAGCATCGTGGAGCGCATGAAGCTAAGAGCGGTTGGTGGACGAGGCGGGTCATTCGAAACCGAAGTCGCCCCGACCGTCGGGTTCAACGTCGATTCCTTCGCCGCCGGGCCGCTACGGTTCACGGTGTTCGACATGTCCGGCGCGGGTCGGTACCGGAGCCTTTGGGAACAGCACTACGGGGAGGCGCAGGCGGTTATTTTCGTGGTGGACAGCGCGGACAAATTGCGGCTTTGCGTGGCGAAGGATGAGCTGGACGCCATGTTACAGTGCAACGACCTCGCCGCGAAACCGATTCTGGTCTTCGCGAACAAAAACGACGTTCCGTGCTCGTTATCGCCCGTGGACGTGGCGCAAGGTTTGGAGCTGGACGAAATCGAGGACCACCCGTGGCAAATCGTGCCGAGCAACGCGCTGGACGGCACCGGGTTGCAGGAAGGAGTGGATTGGCTTACCGGGTTTCTAGCGAAGTGATTAGTAAAAGGGTGCGTGGTGTGTATTTTTATTTTGGATTTCACAAACGCTTTCCTTTCCAAAAGCAAAAGACAAAAGGTCACTCATCTGCAATCTTCCCTACGCCACGGTTTCTTCCTTGGCTTGTTCGTTTTGCTTCGCCGCGATATCGTCGGGGACCCACACCTGTGACAACAGGCGGAAGGACGGGCCGTATTGAAGGCCAACTTTGAGCATGTTTTCGTACAGCACGGTGACGTCCCGCGGCGTGCTGCACCCGGCGCGAAGGATGTCCGAGGAATTCATCTGAGAGATAAAAAAGAAAGACTCAGTCTCGTATGGGCAATCAGGGAGGCGGAACGTGGTGATTGGGAAATACTTACCTTGTCGTTGGCGCTCTGGTCGTTGTACCGCTTTTCGTTGGCGTACAGTTTCTTCAGGGTTTCCTGGGATTGGAAAAATAAAAGGTCAGTCTTGAGTCGGCGAGTATGGGTTCGTAACAGTTGCCATAGTAACAGTTACTATAGTAACAGTATCACGGGTACTGTGTCAATCTACCACAGTACTAGTAATCCCTAGTAGTGCACTCAAACAGGGGCTGTAAACAGTGTGTCAGGATTTGGGAAAGCCCCGAGACGTACCTGAATCCTCGCGGTGTCGTCGGAAAGAAGCGCGGCGCAGAGTTCTTTGTCCTCTTCGATTACCTTCATCTTGTCCGGGTCCGCAATGAGGGCGTCCCTGAACGCAATAGGATCCACCGCGGTGCCGTCCTCTTCGTTAAACGCCAAAGCGGGGTTGTCCGTGTTGGAGGGCATTTTTATTTTTTCTGAAACAGGGAGGGAAAGAACCGAAAGATGAATGATGTTGAGAAGTGTGGACCGAGGCACGAGACACGAAACACGCGACACGCGACGGTAAGAGTGGTCCGGGTCGGTGGATGGACGAGACGTGTGGGTTGGGTGGGAGGGGAAGACGAGGTGGGGGCGTTGTTAGTCCAGTTGTTTTACAATAGCTGGCGTCAGGCGGGTAGAGCACGAGGTCGGACGTCACGTCGAGGGCAGATCTGGCAGTCCCCGCCTCGGGAACGCGAACGGGAAACGTCATCGGTCTCGTGAGCCCGTTCGCGGTGGTTCCGCGAATGACTTTGGCGTGGAGTGGGTGACACGTTTGCGCGCGTACCGGTACTTGTTTCGTTTCGCGAAAGCGGTGGGTCGTGCGATGCGTGCCGTCGCGAGTGACGCGCCCACGTCGTCTCGTTCGTCGTGCACACGAAAACGGCCGAGGACGAAACGCCCGCTCACCTCCTCGCAGCTGCAAAAATGCGGAAAAAATAGAATTTCAGTTTCAGTTCTCGTCAACTCCAACTACTTTTCACGCCGCCTTTCCATCTGGGTGGCCACCCCCGCGCGCGTGACTCAGTACAGTGTTTCGCGACGACGTCACACGCGTCTCCTGGACCTACCAAGCAGCGCCGCCGCAACAAACCGGTTCGTCGGAGCGCAAATTCGCAACGGCGTCGAACCACTCCACCGTGCTGTGATTGGAAAAGAAAAGTGTCCGTCTTCCCGTGACTTGTGTGAGGAGGATGCCCGGCAAGAAACCCTCAACCGTGCGCCTTTCCAAGGAGCTGAAGATGTACGTCACGGACCCGCCTCCGTTCATCCCGAGAGTCTTCGTTGACGAAAAAAACATACTCGAATGGCATTTACTGATGCAGGGCCCAAACGACACCCCGTTCGAGGGCGGGTGGTACGTCGCGAAGATGAGGTTCCCTGAACAGTACCCGTTCAAGCCGCCTGACTTGTACATGTGTACCCCCAACGGGCGCTTCGAAACGAACAAGAAACTGTGCATGTCCATGTCTTCGTTTCACCCCGAAACCTGGAACCCCGCGTGGAACGTGGCGAAAGTCGCGATCGGGATGCTTAGCTTTCTTTCCGAAGACGAAATGACCACCGGGTCGGTGCGCACCACGGATGCGCAAAAGAAACTATTCGCAACGGAAAGCGTGGAGTGGAACTGTACGCACGGGGCGTACAAACGGATGTTTCCCGAACTAGGCGACGCGAAGGCGCTCGACGCGATTGCGGAGAAGAAAGCGGAGACGAGCGCAGCTTTGGAAAAGAAAAGCGACGCCGAGGAGACGGGCGGTAGGATAGACAAGACTGACACGGACAGAACGGTAGATAAGACTGAGACGGACGGCACCATAGACAAGACGCACGAAACCGACCTGGACCGGCCAAAGGACGACCAGCCACTAGCCACCGAGGCGTTGAGTCGGCTAGGGCTAGAGTAGGGTTTTGTGTGGAAGGCGCATAAGGGTTTAACCTGGAAGGCACATAAGTTGTATTGATAGTAGTCGGTGTAGGATCTTAGACGTAATGCGATGTAGTAATAAGGATACACGACGGAGTAATAAAAAGATCGCAGAAGTCTACGTCTACTGCAGCACGAATTTCGTAACCGCCTCCAGAAACGCGCGCGGATCTTCCTCGTGCGGAAGGTGGCCGACCCCAGGCATGACCACCAGCTGCGCTTTGGGAATCATTTTCGCTAAGTTTTCACTGTTTGACACCGGGACGATGAAATCTTCCGATCCGTGAACAATCAACACGCGCGCTTTCGACGCATTCAGGGCTTTGATTATATTCGCGGGAAGGTCGGTTTCGGCGTGGGGTGACTTTTTCCCGAAAAAAGCGGCAACACCGCCCACACCGCCAGTCGCCGCCGCCAGCACCACCCGGACTATCCCCGTGTCCCACCCCAAAACCGCTGACGGCCGTCGGTACCCATCCGCCCAAGACGTGTCGGTTCGCATTTTCTCGCGACTAGACGCCCCAACCGCCCTTGCCAACCCGTTGCGCCAGAACGACACGCTCCGCACTAACTTTCGCAACGCAAACTTCAGGAGAGGCGACACGAGAAATGCGAGAGCGACGCGAAATATGCGCGCGACTGCACCAAAAATCAAAGACAAAGGGTTGACGGATTTTTTTGAAGCATCAGACGCGTCTCGCGAAACATCTCCAGACGCAATCACCGCCGGTGCTACCAAAATAACGTCATCCACGTCCCCCTCCGCGGCGGCGATCGCGGCGGCGAGACCGCCCATGGAGTGGCCGATTACGATTCTTCGCGTTTTTCTTTCGGATTGATTCGTCAAAGACGCGTCGCCGCCTTCCGTAGTCTCCATTTCCCCAACCGCTTCGTTCCACGTTTTGTTTGTAGGTACGTCCTTGTCATCATACGAAGCTACCTCGTTGCCATCAGCACAAGCCACGTCAAGCATGGCCCTCGCGATCACCGCGTTTGTCCGCGGGGTGTACAACGACAAGTCACTAGCGCGTTCAGTCAGGCCAAACCCTGGGGAGTCGTGCGCGACGGCAATTGCGTTTAGCGTCTCCGCCAGCGGCGCTAAAGCCGAGCGCTCCCACGAGTACGCGTTCGCCCCGAACCCGTGCACGCAAGAGATGGCGATTTTGATATCGGTGTCGTTTCCATTGTCTTTTCCTTTGTCTCCACTGTCTTTTCCTTTGGCCGTTCGTTTCTTGTAATGTACGTTCAATCCGTCGACGTTTACGAAAAGCGAATCGGCATCACCCGCCGCTTCGGCGCTGAGTAACCGTCCTTGTTCCTGTACCTCCTCCAGCACGTTCCGGACCACCCAGAAAACCGCCGCGCCCACGATGGCGAAAGAAACCATCTCCAAAATCAAAACCTTGAACGTCATGGCGTAGTGCGTTAGGTGGAACTTCGAATACAGCACGGCGTACGCCACCACGGCGGCCCAGGAAACGACCACGCACGAAACCAACCCCGGGATGGTGAGCTTCGGGGTGAAGTCCAGGTCCAGGTTTGGGTATAAACGCGGGGAGTTTGCGTACGGGTCTTCTTCTTCTTGTGCTGGTTCCGGACTTGGTGCGGGCATCGCGGGAGATGCCGCGTGCGTGACGATTGACGACGCACGGCGTGATGACGCGTGAGACGCACCGACTCCATTCGTTTTGAAAGTCTTGGAGGACACGAAGACTTTTGACGACACCGCCGCGCTGGGAATGAACCCGCGCGCGACGGATGACTTACCGCGCACCGCGACGCGCGCACGCGTGGGACCGGCGGTGAAGCCCCCAGAAGGGGCGAGCACGGCGGGAGTGGCGCGAAGCATGGAGTTGTGATCGCGCTCGGGTCTGAGTTTTGATGAGATACGGAAATATGGATATCAGATAATCCCAAAAGAACTTCCCGGGCTCGTCCAAGGACGAGGCCACCACAACGCATCACGATGGCGAGCTGCGTTTCCTTCGCCGCGACGGTGGTGTCGCGACGTTGTCGTGTGCGTTATCCCGGGGGCGCGGCTGTATCACGCACGGGCGGGACGTCGTCGTCGTACCCGAGTCGAACGAACTCATTTGCCTCGACATCGGCACGCGCGTCGTCGTCGTCGTCGTCGTCGTCATCGTCATCGTCCATCGAGGTGATCACGTTCGACCTGGATGACACGCTGTGGCCCACCGGCCCGGTGGTAACCGCGGCAAACCAGGCGTTCGTGAGTTACTGCCAAGCACGCATACCAGGCTTTCCCGACTGTGATGGCGTGAACGAGTACATGAAACGCGTACGCCAGGAACGCATGGATGAGGCGTTGGCAAAAAGAACCAAACACTACCCGCTTTCGTTCGCGTCCTTGAGGATCGCGGCCGGGTACGCCGCCGCGATTGATCAAGGGTGCCCACCACACGACGCCATCGCGGTCGTGGCGCGCGGGTACCACATCGCGTGGATCCCCGCGCGGGGAAAAGCAGCGCAGGCGCATTTGTTCCCGGGCGTGCACGAGTGTTTCAAAGCGCTGCGGCAAAACTACCCTGACGCGGTGATAGGATCCATCACGAACGGGCTGGGAAGCGCGGCAGGCGCGGGGTTGGGTAAATATTTCGACTTTGAAATATCAGCTGACGCGGCGCTTGATGAAGAAATCGGGCTTCATGACGAATTCGCGCGGAAGCCGGGGTTGTACGCGTACGAACAATCGGTGCGACGCATTCGGGAAATCAAAGGCGACGCTTTGTTGACAATAAATCACGAAAAGTGGATTCACGTCGGGGACGACGTGGTCAACGATTGTCAGTTCGCCAAGAGCTTCGGGGCGAAAACCGTGTTGATCGCGGTCCTAGGGGTCACGCCGTACCAACCAGGAGGGGGCCTCCCGGACGACACGGCGAGGAAAGAACAAACGCTCGAGTTGGAAAAAATAGTAGACGCCACCCTCGCGTCCGTCGGGGAGTTGCCGGAACTGCTGAAACGGTGGTCTTGATTTTACTAGGGTAACTAAACATGTACTCAATGTTACGTATTATTTCTTTTGTCACTAAACCGGCCCTTATCTTCTCACGGCATCGTTGTCTTGTGTTCGCGCACCCATGCCGCGACATCGACGTGTTGTGCACGCGTCGCCACCGCTTCGTAAATACGCCAAATCCACGGACAGCCGTTCGCGCGCAACCACTGTAGCGCCTCGAGGTACCCACCCTCTGCCGCAGTCCCGCACGTATACACGTCCCACGGGCAGCCGTTCGCGTGCAACCACTGTATCACCATGAGGTGACCGTTCATTGCCGCCCTCATGCACGTGTCCTCGTTCCACCGGCAAAAACCGTTCGCGCGCGCCCACTGCAGCACCTCGAGCTGTCCGCCCAACGCCGCAAATTTACACACCACCGACTTATTCAGACGACCTTTCTGGAGCATGTGCTTAAGCGTATCTAAGTACCCTGAACGTGCAGCTTGCACAGTATTCATCTGCCCTACCGAAATCCCCGTCGCATTCACCGCGTCGCGCATCGCGTGACTCACCGCGCGAAGCCGCGCGAGAACGATGGGGTCGGTGTCAGATCTGAGAATGTGCGTGACCACGACTTCTTGGGGAAGGCCGGGGAAGGCCTCTTGCGGGGAGGACTGGTGCGCGGGTGTCGCGGCATCACCTCCCGTGGGATTATCGGGAAAATGTGTTGAGTTGGAGGACATCGCGGAAACCGTCGCGGGGAATTCGAACGTGGAGGGACTGTGTGCGCGGGGGTGTGTCGTTGCTTTTTTTCGGCGTTTATTACGAGGACAAAAGAAAGCAAATTAAAAATCCATGGGGGAAAAAGGCATCACTTTGTGAACGCGCACCGTCCGCGTTCAGAGACCCCGGCGAAGGCGAGACGAGGAGAGGAACTTTCAAGGCAGGAGTAGCTCCGTAAGTAAGTAGTTCGATCAGAACGTCCGCGCCGCGTGGCGTCGGTTTCGTGTTACAACACCGCTACACACAGCAGGCGTTCATTCTTTCTTTTTTCTTTTTCTGAGCTTCTTAGCGGGCCAAGGCAAGCCCTAGCCCCGCTTCGTCTTTGGAAAAAACGCGCGTCTCGTCCCCGGCTTGGAGCCGGCGATCAGGCGTTGAGCAGGTCGTAGTCGTCCAACTTGTCGTTGTACGCGGCGACCTTGCGTTTAATTTTGGACGTGTCCACCCAGGTCACGAAGTCCTCGAAGTTCCGGGTTACGAGGTACGCCGGATCGGTGACCGTTTCCGGCCCAACACGAACGTGCCCTTGTTCCACGAAAGTCACCGCTTCTCGCAAGGTTTCCGCCATCTTGAGGCGGACCATGATCACGGAAAGCCGTCGGCGGCAGAACGACGACGTTGATAGTTTGTCGCACAACCCCAGGCTCTTCTTTGTGGGCGTGACGCCCATGTCGTAGAGTTTGGCGAGTAAGTTGTCGGTGAGTTCAAGACGCGCGGGGTCACGGGGATCCAGCTGCTTCAGCATGTTCACAAGCTTCGTCACCATGCCGCACATGTTGTTGTACTTCTTGTAGTCGTCGCGGTCCTGCAGGTGGTACCTGCGGATCACTTCGACTTCGCGGTGGTTGTGCTCGTTCTTCCATTGCAGGAAGTTGACCTTCTTGAGGAGCTTCTTTTCGTGGAACTTGAGCTGCCGCATCGCGAGGGGTGGTTAAGTACCGCCGGGCGCGAGCCGCGTCGTTCGTCTAGGGTTCGGAAACGATCACACCACCGGAGGTGTGCCTCGTGGGTCCGCTAAGCTTGAGTAAACGTGTCTACCTGAAACCGATTACTTGCTGCGCTGCCTCATCTTCCTGCGCTTGCGCTTGAGACGGCGGGTACGCTTTTTCTTCCACTTAGCGCGCATCGAAGCAGCTGCACGTGCTGCGGAGGTGGAAGTGATCGCGGGGACACGCGGACGCGATGTTTTGAAGCGGGGCGAAAAAATTGCGCAGCAAAGTTGGGAGGGGCGCTTTCTTTTCAACTGCCAATGCTGGTTTCAACAACGCCGGTGGATTTGCGTCACCGATGGCGCGGTCGGTCAAAGTGTGTGCGCGTCGCTCAACCCTGGCAGGCGCGTCGCGCCTATCGCCTACGTCTCTTCGTCGTCGTCGCGTCACGTATCGCGTTATTATTCGAAGAATTTCGCCTGTCACGCCCCATTTCCCCCGCCCCGCCTCGCGCCCCTCGCGGGCCATGGGGTTCCCTCTTGCGGACGTGCTGACAAGCGACGACCTGATTGAGGAGTTCGCGTGCAAGATATGCACCGAGCTCGTGGAGTACACCAAGTGCTCGTACACCAAATGCGGACACGTGTTTTGTTCGTCGTGTCTTGGCAAGTGGATGGCGCGGGCGGGAACGTCCTGGGACGAGGCGCGCGAGGACGCGGCGATGAACGGGACGAACCCGGTGGTCGGTACGCGATGTCCCACTTGCAACACAGGTATTGAGCGCAACACTGTGAGTGACTTGAAACTCGCGTCGCCCCTGGCCTGGCGCTTGTTAGGCCGGGTGAAGGTACGATGCCCGACGCACACGAGGACGCACTGCGGATGGCAAGGCGACTTTTCCGAAGTCGACGCGCACCTCACGGACTCAAAGTCGCACACCGGTAACGGGTCCCGAGAAAAAGCACCGCGAACGGAAGGAACGGACGCGTGCGCGGATGACCAAAATGAAACCGACGCTACGACGAACGCGGAGGCGCTGAAGGAACAAGGGAACGCCAAGTTCAGCGCGAAAGCGTTCAAGGAGGCTATTCAGTTGTACAGCAAGGCGATTTCCGTGGCGGAGCAGAGCGTCGCGAACGCCGGCGCCGACCGCACGCACATCGCATCCTACTACAGCAACCGAGCCGCTGCGTGGCTGCACGTGGGCGCGCACAAGGAGTGCGTCGAGGATTGCAGGAAGGCGCTCGTGATGGACGAGCTTCATGTCAAGGCGCATTTGCGTTTAGTAAAAGCGCTTTGCGAATCGAGCGACGTTTCGGGGGCGTCGTACGCCGCCGCGGTGGCGCTTAAGAAAGTCCCTTTGAATCGAGAAATCGCACAAGTAGCGACGACTGTGGAGATGCTGGCGGCGTACTTAGCCGAGGGAGAAAAACAGCTCGACGAAAACGACCCGGTCGGGGCTTTGGAGACGTTCACGCACGCGAACGACGCGGTGCCGTGCGCCGTGGCTACTTTGGGTATCGCTAAATCAGAAATCTTGTTAGGCCAGTGCGACCGCGCATCACGAACGACGTTACAGGTCATAAAGCGCGACAGCGGGAACAGTAGCGCGTACACAACCAGGGGCCACGCTTTGTGCTTGGCGGACGATTTCGATCAAGGCCTGAAACACTTGAAAGAAGCGTTGCGCCTCGATCCCGACCACCGCGACGCGCAACGTATTTTTCGCAAGATGAAGAAAACGTTCGCGAGTTTAGGGAAAGCGCGTGAGGCGGTGAAGGTCCGGGATTTTGCACAAGCGGAGACCGCGTACACGGACGCGATTTCCATCTCAGAAGCGCCGGAAAAGTCTCCCCTGTTCGCGGTGACCCTGGGCGAGCGCGGGAACGTTTTCCTAAGGGTCAAGAAATTTGACGACGCGATTTCAGATTGTACGTGTTGCGTTTCCCAAATCAGGCGGCACCGGCCGTTTGATGCCACGTATGGAGTGCAGTTAGCAAGTGCTACCACCACGATAAGTGCACCTGAAAACAAGACTGCCTGTTCACCGTGCGTATCGCCCAACACAGGACGGAAGAGACTGACACTTTTCGTGGACAATCACAGGTGAGCGCGCCATCGACGCGCGGGAGGACCACAAGTACGCGTACTACGTGTTGGCCAACGCTTTGCTTTCGCTTGGCAAACCCGAGGAGGCTGCGTCGAGATTAAAAATCATACACGAGATCGACCCGGGCGACGAAACCACCAGGCGGCACTACGAAAAAGCGCTCTTCGAAGTGCGCAAGGCGAAGCGCCCGCGGTACTACGAAGTCCTTGGGGTTTCGTCCGTCGCGTCGGTTCCGGAAATCAAACAGGCGTACAAACAGCGGTGCATGCAGTGGCACCCCGATAGGCTCGCGCTTGCGAGTGACGAAGAGAAAGCGGTCGCGGAGGAGAACTTCAAATCCCTAGGCGAGGCGCTTGAAATCATGGAGGACCCGATGAAGCGGAAACTGTACGACGAGGGGTATGACAAAGGCGCGATTGTGGAACGCGCCGAGGCGGCGAGGAGGGCGGCGCACAGAGGGGGGCACGGGTGCGGCAGCGGGGGGGGAGGGTGTTGCTGAGTTAAGTGGTAACTTCCTAAGTTATACCACGTGCCGTGCTTCCTATGGCGCTGACGTTGCGTTGCTAGAGTTTACTCTTGTGAGTTTAATCGTTTCAATTTGCTGATATGTAATTATGGTACAACTACTTGCGTGGGGTAAGAAACATGCGAACTACGTCGGTCACGCGGGCACCCGCGGCGAGTTTAATACCTCGTAGGTACTTAAGTCGCCGCTAGCGTCCTCGCGCGCGCCGTCGGCCGTCCGTCCGCATCCTTCCCACCCGCGTCGCGATATAATTCTTTCTAATTCCATCGGTTCAATGGGTACTTGGTATACACGCGCGCGTCGTGACCCGCGGTCGGCTCCGTAATAATGCCGACGTCCACATCACTCCACGCGTTTTTATTCGTTCTAATTCTTGCTAACTTTATTCTTAAATGTTTACGCACGAGTCCCGTAAACCAGTGCCTTACTGCCTTACTGCGCCGCGAGTGCCGCGGCGAAGTGCATGTGCGTTTCGTACATCGCGAAAAGCTCGCGCTGCATCGCCGCGTGCTGCGCCGAAGCTCGCGCCGCTTGGTCCGCGGCGACAAGAGCGCTCGTCTCCGCGTCGCGCGCTCTGGGCGGCGGCGCGCTTTGCACTTCGTCGTCGTCGCCGTCGTCGTCCTCTCCGTCGTGTCTTTGACCATCGCTATCCATCACAGCGTCGTCCACGCTCCCGTCCGCGGCTCCTGCTCCGCCGGCGTTGTATTCGCTCCCGGGAGGCGTGCTGGGCGGCGCCGGGGCGTTTGACGCGTCCCGTTTCTGTGTCAACCTGGACGGGCGGTGCGCGGTACCGGTATGGGCATTTAGTCTGGCAACGCCCACTTCCGTCCCGTCGCCAGCCGTCTCCGCGGTGCACAGCGCCGCGACTTCGCGTCGGTCCTCAAACGCGCCGTGCAGGTGTTTCACGACGCCGGCGCCGAAAAAGGCGTGACCGGTCAATCCCCCAAACTCAAGGCCCATCCCTAGCCCCACGCCCCTGGCGAGCCGTCCAGCCATCACCTCGGTGGACCTCCACCGTTGTTCGCACGCGCTCCGGACGCGCTCCACGGCGCTCCATGTTTGTTCAGAGATTTCACGAGGCCACACGTTCCTGGCGCCCGCCCGTAGGGCTTCGTCGTGCACCATATCCGCGGGGAGCCCGCGTACGGCGCGCGTGATCCTGAAGCACGCGATCAAAAGCGCCCGCGTGTCCCTTCGGAACTGCGTGGGGTACATGTGGTGCACGGCCCGCGACCACAGCAGGGGGGTGCCCGCTTCCGCGCGTTCCAACACCGCGTCCACGGCGAGCCGCGCTTTGGCTTTCGCCGCGGCGGCGAGAGAGAGAGACTCGTCGTCGCCGTTCTCGGCCTTGTCGCCCCCCGTAACAGCGGTTGTCCGGCTGTTTTGCTCGCGCTCGTAACACTCCCGCGCCAGCCTTCGAGGGGTCCACCCGCGTGAATCCACCACGGTAGGGTCGGCGCCGCCCGCGAGTAAAACAACCACCGCGTCCAGGGACCCGCCGCGCGCGGCGAGGTGTAGGGGCGTGGCGCAGGCGTTGCGGGCGTCGCGCGACCGCGTCGACGCGGCGCCTGTTCCGTCGCTCTCCTCGCTTACTCGCTTGCGCCCCCGGCTGCTCATCGGGCCGGGGCACGCCTCCGCGCCCCGTCGCAAAAGCACCTCCACCACGTCCGCGTGCCCGTGGTACGCGGCATGGTGTAGGGGTCGGTGCCCTCTGAAGTCCTCGGTTTCCAGAAGCGACGGACACCAATCCAGGAGTTCCTCCACCACGGAGGCCCTGCCGCCCTCCGCGGCGACGTGCACCGGCGCGACACCGCGCACCGTGGTGGCGTCAGGCCGCGCACCCAGTTTCCGCAAAACCCTAACCATCTCAACCCGCCCGCTCTGCGCCGCCGAGTGCACGCACGTGTACCTGAGTGATGAAAAAGAAAGGGTCAGTCTCTCGTAAGGTGATTGAGTAAACAGTGGTGGTAATCGGGCCGATCAAGGAGGCGGAATGTGATGACTGGGACTCCATACGTACCCCTCGCCGTCGCTCGCGTCGACGTCGGCACCCGCGTCTTTCAACAGCGTGAGCACATTCAGTTGCCCGCCAACGTCCCCGACCCACGTCGCCCACCGATGGTTCGCGGCGTAGTGGAACGCGCTCCACCCAGCGCGGTCCACCGCGTTGACCGGGGCGCCGTGCTGTATCAAAAGACGCGCCGTCTCGGCTTGGCCCTCCTGCGCCGCCATGTGTAACGGCTGCACGCCCAGAGTCGTGGCCTTCGCCACGAACGCGCCAGCCTCCAGAAGCGTCTTGGAAACCTCGGGGCCGCCCCATTTAGCTGGGGGAGTGAAGGAGAGGGTTTAGGGTTTGGGGGGGGAGAGAAAGGTCAGCTTTTAGAACGTATGGAGGAGTGGGGACACTATAACGACGGCTCCTCCGGCTCCCCCCGGAAAACAAAAAAATCACAAAATTACCGAATCTGCATACGCGCACAGAAGTCACCCGGGGTAACGCATGTGTGGTTTCCCTCGCGCGTCTAGCCTAACTGCGCACTGCGCAGAGAGGCCCGACTCGTATTTGCCTTGCGAATCTCACGTCGGCGTGGCAGTTGATAAATATCGCGGGCCAGGTGTACGAGACGCGTGGGATGCGTGGACGGTTGGGGACGCGTAGAACCGGCGCGACGTGGTGGTCGAGCACCCACGTGGTTGGGTTCACGTGGGGAACATTTCGGGTTTGGTGACGTGCGTGTAGTTCCCGAAACGGCAGGCGTGGGCGTCGAGAGGCGCGCCGCTACGACCCAACACGCGCGCCGAGTCCAACGTTTCGAGGACCCGCGACGTGACGGGGCAGTTTCTTCGCGGGAAAACAAAAAACGATTACAGCGCGACTTTTTGGGCCGCGCGCGCGCCTCCGGAGCGCGGCCGCGGTTGGGTTTCGCGCCCGGTAGGTTCATTCACGCACCTGCAAAGTACATCACCGGGAAGTCCTCCTGCGTGCTCCAGCTGTGGCTTCCCAGGTACACGTCCTCGCCCAGCAGGGACACCGCGGCGGCTCGGGACAGGGACAATGCCGCGGTGGTATGCTTACTACATTTCGCGAGCGCGTGTTTCACCGCGCGCGCGTCTTGGCGGTACGCCGCGACGATGACGGCTTCGCTGGTTTTTGAAACGCCGCACGTGCCAACCTCCGTAGGAGTCTCAACCTCCGTCTCAGTCACCACCCGCGCCGTGGTCGTCATCGTCGCCATGGGTGGTAACCGGAGCGCCTGCCGGGTCGTGAATGGGGGCTCTTCCGCCCGCTTTTTGCCGCCTCCTTCGGTGAAGAAAGGGACGCGGACTCCGCCGTACGTGAGGGGTGCGCGCGTGGAGACCTCCGCCCGCGCGCGCTGTGTGGACGGTAAGTTAAATGCGCGGAAGGTTCTTGGTGAGAACTCGATCGCGCTGCGCGTGGGCGTGTGTCACCGGAAGACGAATGGCGCGGGTTGTTAAATATCGCGTTTTGCCGTTTTTGCACGTTCAAGCAAAGTCTAAAAAGTATCCCAAAAGCCAAAACATCTGGCAATTTTTGTATTGTACAAGGCACACACGTCTCACAGGCCCACAGGTACACAGGTAACAGGTTGGAAAAACGAAAAAGGCCACGTGGTAAACCCCGTCTTCCTCTTCATGTCTCTCGATTCTCCCTCAAAACGGAACTCGGTATCGACCTTCTGGGGCAGTTCTGTTTGCCGCCCGACGTCACAACACCACGCACGGTGATCACTTACGTCGCACGACGTCAACATGGCCGAGATCCTCGAGTACCGCACCGACCCCGTGGCTCGGCCACACGCCTTGTGTGGCATCGCGCGGGCACACACCAGGACCGTACCGCCTGAACCCAGGTGGCTCTTCGTTGGCAAAAATAAAGCACCCCTGGCCCAACGGAGAGCTCTGCAAGGCCATCTTTCTCGGCTTCGTGGAGACACGTACAGTGCGTCGAGCTCGAGATGTGGGAGGACGCGCTGACGCGCTGTTGCGACACGGCAGCTTCGCCAACCAGATTTCCGTGGACCGGAGGTACCGACGGACGCGGAACACCGGGGGCTGGGTTCGTGGAACTCGCCTCCTCCTTTTCGGTACCGCGACGAACGCGTTGTGGTGGGTGGTCGTCCTCAACGAACGGGTCGTAGCGGGTTCCACACACACGAAGATGCGGGAACACCTGCCGTGGCGGTGACGCCGGCCAGCTGCTGATGCGGTGTGTAACAACGACACGTCGCCCTTTGGCGGTGATGCCGGTCATGGGTAATGAAGCGGGTAACCTCCGTCGGCACACCGCGTCGAAAAATAACTACTCCAGACCTTGCAGAAAAAAACAATCCCGATTTGGAACTTTGAAAGGGCCACTACAGCTGTTTCACCGGTTTTTTTGGCCAAAGTCGGGGGTCAAGTTGAAACCTTCCCACGATCAACGGCATCAGCTTTCATCGGTTCACCGGGACAAGGACCTCGTCGTTGTTCACCCTCTCACCCACAGCGGTTCGCGCGGTCTGCCCGGTGTCCAGTGCGACCCGGTGACGCCGCCGATGGAGTCACGGCGTGACCCGCCGCTTTTCGCGATGACGGGAGAGGGTTCGGCGGACACGGTGCGTGGTTTCCAGACCACTGCGCGTGCTGCACGTCGCGCTCGCCCCGTCGTCCCCACGCGCATTTTCCCTTCATCAATCTGTGGAGCCCTCCCAAATCAACCCGTACTCACCTCTCTCCCCAAGGTTCACGTCACGCAGGTTCGCGAAACCGACCCGTTCCAGAAACCCCTGCCCACCACGGATGAGCTTCCGTTTTGGGCGATGCGGGACGTGTTGCCTGAGCTGATGATGACCTCCGAGACGGCGGTAGGTTCACGACCATGATCTCGCAATTTTGCGTTCGAACGGCACTTCGCAGAGTTGGCGCAAGAATGAGCAAATGTTTTTCCACCGCGCTCGCGTCGGCTGACCCCCTTCCCCTGATTACCCCCGAATCAAACCCTCGCACAGATCGCGGACAAGCGCGTCCGCGACCCGAGCTCGGATGTTTCGTTTAAATTCGCGCAGTCGCAAGAGGCGTACATGGCGGCGGCGGTTCCCGATTTCGTCGCCAATCAATTACCGCCCACGATCAACGCGCTGTCCCCGTTCACGCGCGGCTCACTTTTCGGTGATACGCACGACTTGTACCTCCACCCGCCTTCGTCGCGGATCGGTTCGAACTACACACCAACCGCGCCCCCGAACACGATGGAGCGGAAAAAGAAAGGGCCCCCGCCCCAAAAAAGAACCGGGCTGGAAAGTAACGCAGAGGTTCTCGCGATGCCGGTACGTATTGGGTCTTTCCCAAATCCTGACACACTGTTTACAGCCCCTGGTCGAGTGCACTACATACATCACAAGTGCACTCTTCGGGTGATGTCCGAATCCAACTTTCTTCCCTGTTTGCTCATACACGCGGCCTTACAAGACTTACACTTTTCGCGTACCAATCGCAGGCGCCCAAGTACCCGTCGCTTCACGGCCGCGGTCCGCCGCGGGACCTGAAAACCAGGAAGGTCGTTGACCCGTATTTAAACGTTTCCGTGAAACCTCTCGATGCTGGTCATGGTGAAGCCGGCTCTGGAGGGGTCTCACCGGATAACCCGTTCAAAGAACAAGACGGGTCTTCCGAAGACGAACAACTCAGCAAGACGAATTTGGACGACGAGCCGGCGGAGGATGGCGACGAGTTCGTCGTTTCGTCGGCCTCGATGACCGGTAAAAAGCGTAAGGCGCCTTTTACCTACACCGACTCTAAACGCAAGGAAATCGCAGACGCGATGGTTCGGTATTGCTACTACTGCGAGAAGGGCGTTTGCGACGACGACGATTTTTCCTTCGCCGCGCCGCCGAAACAGGAGTGGTTGGAACGCGTTTTGAATTTAGTACCTCCGTATTCGAAACAGCCAACCGCGGGTACGCGATCCGGGATGAGCAAAGCCCGGTTCGAGACTTTAATTATTTCCTTCATGGAGGAAATGCGCGCCGACCACCGACGGGCTTCGAAAAAAGCCGTCGTGGATTACGCGTTGTGTGACCAGCACACGCGAACAAGGCTGGGCGTCGACGCGCTTTTTCCCTTTCTCCCGGTAAGTATTTCCCAATAACCACATTCCGCCAACTGATTGCCCATACAAGACTGACACTTTCTTTTTTACAATCAGGCGCCGCCCGGCTCGCACCTAAGCGCGGTGAGGTACAACGCGAGCAGACACCGAGAGGGTGGAGGTGAGGAAACAGGAGGACACGAAACAGAAACAGCAGCAACATCAGCAACGTCTACTACCAAAAGACATGACATCGGCACCGCTGCGACTGCGTATTCGCCGTCGCCGTACGTCGCGCTACCTCCCGGGTGGCGCGAAAACGTGGACGCCGCGGCGTATTCGTTGCGCAGAAACCTGCGCGTCAACACGAAATACGCGCTGGCGCTCGCCAAGGAGTGGCACTTGTGTCACCTCGACGAGCCCCTCACCGACGTCTCCTCTGACACGTTTTGTGAAGGCCTGCCGTACGAAGCGACCGTGTTTGACGACTACCAGAAACGCGCGTGCGAAAGCGCGAAAAACGGGTTGTGGGATTTGTGGCGGGTGGAGTCGGCGCGGACGCTGGTGGACGGGACTTTGAATGGCGGTGCTATCGACCAAAATTTGTTCGACACGATCGCGACGCAGCAAGCCTCCGAGCTAAGAGCCCTGGTCGGAAGACGCGTCGAGGAGTACGCCGCGTTTTTCAAAAAAAGGTCGTACAGCGACGAACACTTGGAGTGCGACCCTTTGCACGAAAACCTGATGTGGGCGGTAAGTAATTCGTATTTCCCATTTACCACATTCCACTGACTGATTGCCCATACGAGACTGACATTTATTTTATTTCAATCAGCACGCCCCCGTGTTCGTCACGCGGTTGGTACCGAAAATCGAAACCAGTTTTGTTTGGGTGGAGGTGGAGTCGGAGACGGAGGCGCACGAAGAGGACGAGCAGGGTGAGGAAAGCGCTGTGATGAAGAAACCGTCTTCGCGACCCACCGAGGGCGAAAGCAATGTCGTGGAACCAATCGACGAAACCAAAGACGGAACGGTGAGCGAAGCGGATTCGTTCAAAACGGACTTTTCCGACGAGTTCGCGGGGGGCGGTTTCGGTTTTCCAAAACGGCACGACAAAAAAAAGCCGCCGCCGCGGAAAACGAGGCAGACCTCGGTGACCATCCCGTACGCGCGATTCGACCCGCCCCTGGATACCATCGCGCAAATCGCAGTCGGCGCCCTGGACCGGTTCGTCATCGCCGCGAGTGGCGTGCCTCGGGTGATGGCTCCGGCGCCGGACGGTACCGGGGAAAAGAATAAAACTCGAGACCTTTCCTCGAAAAACGGCGCGGCGCAGAAAACGGACAAGAAAAAAACCGTGTTATCCGCGGCGACTCTGGAGGATTCGCCAATCGCGGAGGCGCGGCACTGCGTGCACGTCGTGATGCGCCGGGGGTCCATCGCTCCGAAAGGCTTAGCGGCGCTGTTCGACCCGCACCTGCGTTTGTTAACCATGGACCCGGAGGCTTTGGCGTTGGAGTTCGTGGCCGCCGAGAGGACTTTGGAGGAGTACCGCGACGTCATCGACCAGTTCCTGGAGGAGGCGACCGTTATCGATAACCTCACAAGCAACACGGTGAACTGCGGTGCGTATTCCGTTGATTGTTCGCACATGAAACGGGCGTTGTCCACCGCGGCGCGCGGTGTCGCCACCGCGCTGCTGGATTCGATTCGAACCTCGGCGCGCGATTCGAACAAACACGTGGTGGACGCGTGCGAGCTTATCGAACGCACCGTGGGGGCGCCCAGCGCGACGGGCGAGGCGTGCGTGGGTTTGAAGAACTACATGAAGCTTCTTCCCAAGGAGATGGACGTTTTGAAAGCGCAGATTCTGGTCAACACGCAGCGGGACGAGTTCACGCACGCGTACTCGCACGACATGACGGACGAGGACTTGACGCTTTCGGTCGCCGCGTTCGGGTGGCCGTCGCGGGTGAAGCGGGTGTTGTTGAAAGCCAGCGTTACGGTGGAAAAGGAGTACAAGGTTTTCGAAAAGCAGGTGAAGCTGCGGCGGAAAGCGTTTACAGACGCCATCGAGGCGAGAAAGGGAACCATCGCGGAGTTCAAAACCGTGGGCGATATCGTCGAGCGCGAGGCGATTGCGACAAAAATCGACGCCCTCACGGACGCCGTCGCGACGGCGCAAACCGAGTCGGAGGAAATAAACGCGGAGGAGCGTTTGTTTTCCTTCGCGCCCACCAAGTTCGGCCCGGTGATCAACGCCCAGCTCAGCGCGCTTGACCCGTTTAAGAAGCTTTGGCAGACCACAAGAAGCATGTTTCGCAACCACCGGGATTGGCTCACCGGGCCGTTTTCGCAGCTCATGCCGGAAACCATGGACGAGGCCGTGCAAGACGCGTACCGGGTGATGTTCAAGTTACAGAAAACGTTCAGCGGCATGACCGGCGGTGACCGGCTAACTGAACCGCTGAAAGTCGCCAACGCCACACTCGCCAAGATTGAGGATTTCAAAACCTACCAAGCCCTGATCGACGCCGTGTGTAACCCCGGGTTACAGCAAAGGCACTGGGTGAAAATGACCGATGTGATTGACGTCGTGGGGTTCACCCTGCAGCGGGATGACCACACCAGCTTGAAAAAGCTGCTGGACAAAGGCGTGCTTGATCACTTGGAGAAAATCGCCGAGTGCAGTGACGTCGCGTCGCGGGAGTGGAACTTCGAACGCGCGCTTGATAAGATGATCGCGGACTGGACAGAGGTGCGGTTCATCCTGAAAGACTGGAAAGAAACCGGGACGTGTATTTTCGAAGGAGGCCCAGTTGACGAGGCGCAGGTTCTTCTGGACGAGCACATCGTCAAGACGCAAGCCATGCGGGCGAGCCCGTTCGCGGCGCCTTTTATCGACCGCGTGATGCCTTGGGAAGCACAGCTGACGCGACTGCAGGACATTCTGGACAGCTGGCTGCGGTGCCAAGGCAAGTGGCTGTATTTGGAGCCTATTTTCAACAGCGAGGAGATCATGAAACAGGTGCGGGGCTTTCCCAATCACCACATTAAGACACGACTGATTGCCCATACTCGTCCTGCGAAGGGACTATTACGACCAAAAGGGAATATTCCCTCGGACTGTTACCCTGACTGTTTACTCATACTATGGAGTACAGTATACCCTTCCCAATCCCTCATACCAATCCCTCATACACATCACGACCGACTGACACTTTTTTTTATTGGTTATCAGATCCCCACGGAGGGCGCCGCGTTTATGACCATGGACCGGAGTTGGCGGCGATTAGTAGGGTTGATTCGTGACAAACCAAACGCCATGGATGCGCCTTTGATTCCAGACTTACTTGAGGACTTGCGTTCCGCGAACCACGACCTGGATGTGGTGGAGAAGGGCTTGAACGATTTCCTTGATACGAAAAAACTCGCCTTCCCGCGGTTTTTCTTCCTATCAAACGACGAACTACTGGAGATCCTGTCCGAAGCCAAAGACCCTTTGAAAATCCAACCCTTCATGAAGAAGTGTTTCGAAGCGGTTAAGGAAGTGGAGTTTAGTGACGACGTCACCATGCGAGCCATGATTTCGGTGGAGGGCGAGCGGGTGGCTCTTTCAAAAGAAATCAACCCTGCGGAGACAAACGCGGTGGAGCTTTGGATGCTGGAGTTCGAGGACGTGATGAAGGTCAGCGTCCGGGAGGTGACAGAAAAGGCGATCGCGGAGTACGGCACGGTGTCCAGGGAGGCGTGGATTTTGAACTGGCCGGGGCAGGTTATTCTGGCCGCGTCGCAGGTGCACTGGACGAAAGAAGTCACGGACGCGATCGTGGAGGGCGGCGCCAAGTCCCTGGCGAGGTATGGCGAAACGAGCAACGCGCAACTCACGAACATCGTGAACATGGTCCGCGGCGAGTTGAGCAAGTTAGAACGCGCGACGCTTGCTAGTTTAGTCGTCATCGACGTGCACGCCAGGGACGTCGTGCTTCAGATGGCCTCCGACGGCGTCCAGGACCCGAAAGATTTCAAGTGGCTCGCGCAGCTCCGGTATTTCTGGCAAGACGATAATTTGGTGGTGAGAATGATCAACGCGGAGGCTAATTACGGGTACGAGTACCTGGGGAACAGCACGCGGTTAGTGATCACGCCGCTGACAGGTACGGCTGTGGGCCTTATCCAAATCCAGGCACACTGTTTGCCTATACAAGACTGACATTTTTCTTTTCCAAACACAGATCGGTGTTACCGGACCCTGATGGGGGCGATTCATCTGAACCTGGGCGGCGCGCCCGCCGGCCCCGCGGGTACCGGGAAAACCGAAACCACCAAAGATCTCTCAAAAGCCATCGCGATTCAATGCGTGGTGTTTAACTGCAGCGACGGCCTGGACTACAAAGCCATGGGCAAGTTCTTCAAAGGCTTAGCCGCGAGCGGGGCGTGGGCGTGTTTCGACGAGTTCAACCGTATCGAGCTGGAAGTGCTTTCCGTGGTGGCGCAGCAGGTGCTTTGCATTCAGCGAGCGGTCGCGGCGCGGGTCAAGACGTTCGTGTTTGAAGGCGTCGAGGTGCGGGGCTTTCCCAATCAGCACACACCGCCTCCATGATTGCCCATACTCGTACCAGAAGGGACTATTACCTCTGACTGTTTACTCATACACATTACGAGAGACTGACACTTTCTTTTTTACGACTCAGCTTCGGTTAATTCCAACCGCGAACGTGTTCATCACCATGAACCCGGGGTACGCCGGCCGGAGCGAGCTTCCCGATAACCTGAAAGCCCTGTTCCGCGACGTCGCCATGATGGTCCCGGATTACGCCATGATCGCGGAGATTATCATGTACTCGTTTGGGTACCTGCAAGCGCGTGACATGGCGCGCAAGTTAGTACAGACCTACCGGCTGTGCTCGGAACAGCTGTCGTCGCAGGACCACTACGATTACGGCATGCGCGCGGTGATTTCCGTGTTGCGCGCCGCGGGAAACTTGAAACGAAAATTCAAACTCGAAAGAGAAGACGTCCTGATGTTGCGCGCCATAACGGACGTGAACCTGCCAAAGTTTCTGGACCAGGACGTCCCCCTGTTCCGCGGAATCCTGAGCGACCTGTTCCCAGGCGTGGCTTTACCGGAAATAGACTACGACAACCTAATCGCCGCGCTCACGAAAGAGAGCGCCAAACAAAACCTGCAACCCCTGCCTTCGTTTTTCGAAAAGATAATCCAGCTGTACGAGATGATCATCGTGCGGCACGGCCTCATGATCGTGGGCGAGAGCTTCGGCATGAAATCCAGTTGCATTTCCGTCCTAGCGAAAGCCCTCGGTGACCTGTGCGACAAGAAACAAAACAACGAGTTCCACGTGAAGTACTACGTAATAAACCCGAAGTCGGTCACCATGAACCAGCTTTACGGCGCGGAGGATCAAATTTCCAAGGAGTGGGCGGACGGCGTGCTGGCGGTGACGTTTCGCAACGCCTCGAGGGACACCTCCCCTGACCGGAAGTGGGTGGTGTTCGACGGCCCGGTGGATGCGATTTGGATCGAAAACATGAACACCGTGCTTGACGATAACAAAAAACTGTGCCTAAACTCCGGCGAAATAATTGCCATGCAGGGCTTGATGAACATGATCTTCGAAGTTGCCGACCTTGCGGTGGCGTCGCCCGCCACCGTGTCCCGGTGCGGCATGGTGTATGTCCAGCCCAGTTTGCTTGGCTGGCGGCCGGTGATGATGAGCTGGCTCAACACCCTACCACACGGGATAACGAGGGAGATGAAATCGATCATCGAGGTACGTTTGCGCGTTTCCCAAATCCGTCAACACACTGTTTCCCCATACAAGACTGACACTTTGTTTTACCTGTCGAAGGGAAACTTCGACTGGTTAGTGCCGCCCTTAGCGCGCATGGCCACGAAAACGTGCAAGATGCCGCAGCCGATGCACGAAATCAACCTAGCGCAAAGCTGCATGCGCCTTTTCAGCGCTTTGCTCGCGGAGTTCGAAACCCCCAACGTCGGTTTAGTTGCGGAGTTGAGTAAAACCACAGTACAAACCTGGCTGGAGTGCCTTTTTCTGTTTTCCCTTGTGTGGTCGATAGGCGCCGCCGTGGACGAGGACGGCCGAGGGCTCTTCGACAAGGCGTTACGAGGGTTACTCGTGGGCAACGTACCTGATGAGTTACAGGCGTTCATGACCAAGGACCTGCCTTTACACAAAAAAGTTACGCAGCCCATTCCCGACCAGATCGACGGCAAAGACGCGTCCGTGTACGACTACGTGTTTGACAAGCCCAGCGGGAAGTGGGCCGCGTGGGTCAAGACCGCACCCGAGGTTCCGATTCCCGACAACGCGCAATACACCGACATAATCGTCCCCACTGTGGATACAATCCGGTACACGTTCCTCATCGACGTTTTCGTACAAGGGCGAATCAATTTCCTGTTCGTTGGACCGACGGGGACGGGCAAAACGAGCTACATCAAGAGACACGTCCGCGCCGTCGCGGACCAGGAGGACTCGCAATGGGTGTACCTGTTTATGTACGTGCCGCGCCGGCCTTCCCAAATCATAGACGACTATTGGGCCGATTACGGCCCGACTGTTTACTCATACACATGGCCCGAAAGACTGACACTTTCTTTTACGTATCGCAAGGAACTTCTCGGCGCAAACCAGCGCGAACCAAACCCAGGACGTGGTCGACGGGAAGCTCGATAAACGGCGCAAGGGGGTGTTCGGCCCGCCGATTGGGAAACAGATGATTGTCTTCGTGGACGATCTGAACATGCCGCAGGTCGAGACGTACGGCGCGCAGCCGCCCATAGAGCTACTTCGACAAGCCCTGGATTACCAGGGGTGGTACGACAGGAAGGAACTGACGGTACGCGTTGTGTTTCACCAAATTCCGCCTCCACGTATGCTGCCCCTTCGTGACTGCTCACTGCCCATTTTGGACGAGTGCAACACATCACGCACAAACGCACTGTGGAGGCCTTGATTAGAATCTAACTCTCTTCCCTGTTTGCTCACACGCGTTACGAAAAAGACTGACACTTTTTTTTCACCTGGCCGCAGTTCCGCAAAATCGTCGACCTCAAGTTCTGCGCCGCAATGGGCCCGCCCGGGGGTGGGCGGAACCACGTCACGAACCGTTACCTGCGGCACTACTCGCTGGTATGCGCCACCGCGTTCTCGGACCACGCCATGACAAAGATCTTCGGCGCGCTTTGCGAGTGGTGGGTCCGCAAACAGGAGATCCCTTTGCCAGTGGCGAGACACCAAACCTCGCTGGTCGCCGCGACGATTGATTTGTACCGCACGGTTCAGCGGGAGTTACTCCCCACGCCCACGAAAAGTCACTACACCTTTAACCTGCGGGACGTCTCGAAAGTGTTCCAGATGATAACCTCGGCGACCGCGACGAGCGTTGGGGAACCAGCGCAACTCACGCGGCTGTGGGTGCACGAGTCGTTGCGAGTGTTCCACGACCGGCTCACCGACGACGCCGACCGTGGGTGGTTTTTCGAAACCGTCAAGAAGTTGATGGAGGTGCGTTTTTTCCACCCACCACATTCCGCCTCCCTGATTACCCATACGAGACTGATACTTTCTTTTTTATCTCTCAAAGAAACACTTCCTCAACGTCAAGTTCGACACCTTGTTCGCGCACCTGGACGCCGACGGAAACGGTTTCGTGGACCCACAGGAGCTGCGTAAACTCATGTTTGGCGACTTTTTAGTCCCGGGCGCGGACCCCAGGGTGTACACGGAAGTCACCGACTACGGCGCGCTGCGATCCGTGATTTCCGAGTACCTGGGCGACTTCAACGCGACGTCGAAAAAGCCCATGAAACTGGTGCTTTTTCTGTTCGCCCTGGAGCACGTCAGTCGTATTGTGCGGATCATAAGTCAACCGGGTGGGCACGCGCTTTTAGTAGGGGTTGGCGGCAGCGGAAGACAATCGTTAACAAGACTAGCGGCGTTTATGAGCGAGTTTTCCGTGTTCCAGATTGAGGTTTCGCGGTCCTACGGAAAACAGGAGTGGCACGATGACTTGCGGAGTTTGATGAAACTCGCGGGCGAGCAGAACAAGAAAACCGTGTTTCTATTTTCGGACACGCAAATCAACCACGAGTTCTTCGTGGAGGACATCAGCAACATCCTGAACACGGGCGAGGTACCGAACTTGATGCAGGCGGGTGACCTCGGTCCGATTTTCGAAACCATCGGCGGCAGGGCGCGCGCCGCCGGATGCGACGCCGGGAAAGACGCCATGCAGAACTTCTTCTTTAGCGAGGTTCGCAAGAATCTGCACTGCGTGCTTTGTTTTTCGCCCGTCGGCGAGGCGTTCCGGGAACGGCTACGGAAGTTTCCCAGTTTAGTAACGTGTACCACGATTGACTGGTTCTCCGCGTGGCCCACGGACGCCCTGCGCGGCGTCGCGGTTGAGTTTCTGGAAACCCTGGACGCGCCAAAGGAACAGGTACGTGCTGTGGCTTTCCCAAATCCAGGACACTACACTGTTTGCCGATTGTCCCGAGTAATTACTCGCACAAGTCACGGTCCCGACTGACCTTTTTCTTTCCCACTCGCAGAAACTGCGACTCGCGGAGATGTGCGTCAGCATGCACAGCATGGTGACCGACTTATCCAACCGTTACCTCGCGGAAGCCAGGCGGCACTTCTACGTCACCCCCACCTCGTACTTGGAACTGATTTCGTCGTACAAGGACTTGTTGCAGAAACAGCAGCGCGCCGTCGGTAAGGGCCTTTCCCAATCACCACATTCCGCCTCCCTGAATGCCCATACAAGATTGACACTTCCTTTTTTATCGTATCAGGCGACGCGCGGCGACGGTACGAAACCGGTTTGGAAAAGCTCGTCGCGACGGAAAAGTCAGGTACGGCCGTAGCGCGTTTCCCAAATCCGACACACACTGTTTTTCCTCTAACGCTGGTGACTTTTTGTCCATACATCGCTATATACAAGACTGACACTTTGTTTTACCCGTATCAGTGGCGATCATGCAGGACGAGCTCACCGCGTTGCAGCCCGAGCTCGTGAAAGCGGGTAAGGAAACGGACGCGGCGATGGTTGTCATCGCGTCGGAAACCGTGGAGGCGGACAAGGTCAAGGTTTTGGTCGCGAAGGATGAAGCCTCCGCGAGCGAAGAAGCTGCGCGGGTCAAGGCGATTAAGGACGACTGCGAAGCCGACTTGGCGCGCGCCATGCCGCTGCTGAACAAAGCCATCGCCGCCCTTGATACCCTGTCCGCCGGGGATATCTCGCAAGTAAAGGGTTTTAGTTCTCCGCCAGCGCCTGTTAAACTGGTGATGGAGGCGGTTTGTATTTGCAAGGGGGTTAAACCAACGCGGGTGCAACAACCGGACGGCAAGATGGGGGACGATTACTGGGACGCCGCGAAGAAGATGCTGATGGACCCGAAGTTTCTGGAAAGCCTGAAAAAGTACGACAAGGACAACATCAAAGCCAAGATCGTTAAAAAAATAAGGCCCTACCTGTTGAAAAAAGACTTCCAACTCAAAGTCGTCAAGAAAGCCTCGAAAGCGGCGTACGGTTTGTGTTCCTGGGTCCGGGCGATGGAGGCGTACGACCGGGTGGCGAAAGGTACGTGTTGCATTTCCCAAATCCCGGACGACTGTTTGACCATACACTACTGACACTTTTCTGGCAAAACTCCAAAAGTGGTGGGGCCGAAAAAACTGCAACTCGCGGCGGCGGAACGCGACCTCGCGACCGTGATGGCGGCTTTGAAAGAAAAGCAGGACGCGCTGCAGCAGGTGGTGGATAAGATTCAAGCTCTTAACGATGACTTAGGCGCCAAGAAGGCGTACAGCGACAGGCTGCAGAAGGTAAGGGCCTTTCCCAATTACCACATTCCGCCTCTGCGAGTGCCCGTACGAGACTGACATTCTTTTTTTTACAATCAGGACGTGGAGCTTTGCGTGGTGAAGCTTGAGCGCGCGGAGAAGCTTATTGGCGGGTTGGGGGGCGAGAAAGTGCGGTGGACGGACGCGAGCCAGCGGTTGATCGGGGACTACGAAGCCCTGACCGGTGACGTGCTGCTCAGCTCAGGGTGCATTGCGTACCTCGGCGCGTTTTCGTCGCAGTACCGAGAGCAAACCATCAAGGCGTGGATTGGGCTTTGCCGCGAAAAGGAAATTGCGTGCGACCCGAACTACAGCCTGGTCAAGATTCTAGGCGACCAGGCTTTAATCCGGACATGGAACATCCAGGGTTTGCCCAAGGATGGTTTTTCTAGTGAAAATGGCGTCATGGTAAAGCACGGCCGCCGGTGGCCTCTTTTCATTGACCCGCAGGGCCAGGCGAACGGCTGGGTGCGAGCGATGGAGAGCAAGAACGGACTCGTGTCGGTCAAGCTGAGCGACGCGAACTACGGCAGGGCGCTTGAAACCGCGGTGGAGTTTGGTAAGCCCGTTTTGCTTGAAAACGTGTACGAACAGCTGGACGCGTCGTTGGAGCCGCTGCTTTTAAAGCAGACGTTCAAACAAGGCGGTACGCTGAACATCAAGGTACGAACCGCCCGCGCGTTTCCCGAATCCCGGACGATGATTTTACCGAAGCTGGTGACTGTTTGTCCATACATCTCCCAATACAAGGCTGACACGTTTCTTTCCCAATAAAGATCGGCGACATCACCGTGCCGTACCACGAAAACTTCAAGCTGTACATCACCACCAAGCTGAGGAACCCGCACTACACCCCCGAGCTGTGTACGAAAGTGAGCCTTATTAACTTTATGATCACCGTTGACGGTTTGGAGGACCAGTTGTTGGGGGTGGTGGTAGCAAAGGAATGCCCAGATTTAGCGGAAGAGAAGAACGTGCTGATCGTGCAAGGCGCGGCGAACAAAAAGGCGTTGGCGGATATCGAGGACCAGATCCTCGCCGTGTTGTCGTCCAGCGAGGGGAACATTTTGGAGGACGAAAACGCGGTTAAGATTCTAAGCGCGTCAAAAACCGTGTCCGACGAGATTTCGACGAAACAGAAAATCGCGGACACCACCGAGGCGAAAATAGACGCCACAAGGGCGGGGTACCGCCCGGTCGCGAAACACAGCAGCATCCTTTTCTTCTGCGTCGCGGACATGGCGGCAATCGGGGATATGTACCAGTACTCCCTGCAGTGGTTCACGGATTTGTTCATCCGCGGAATCGAAGGTGCGTACTTCCCGACCCAAATCCCCCCGACTGTTTACCGCCCCTTGGTGACGTCCACGGCCTTCATTAAAAGGAAGTGCACTACATACATCACAATCATGACTGTTTTACAGAATATGATGACTGTTTGTCCATACATCTTGATATACAGTACACCCACACTCGCCGACTCAAGACTGACCCTTTCTTTTATCGTCTCAGACGCGCCGACCGACCCGCGCGTGTCGCTGCGGTTGAAAAACATCACCAACCACTTCACGCAGTTCCTGTACCAGAACGTGTGCAGGTCGCTTTTCGAACAAGACAAGCTGCTGTTTTCGTTTCTGATCACCACGAAAGTTTTACTCTCCCTCGGGGAGGAGAAAAAGGTTCGGGTAAAAGCTCAGGCGGCGGCGGTTGAAAAAGCGGCGCGCGAGCAAATCGCGGAGGAAAAACGCGTCGCCGATATCCGAGATGCGCGAGTCGCGAATGGCGAGGACGTTGATGCGGAGGAGGCGGCACAAAAGGCGCAGCTTGAGCTGCAAAAACGTGAAGCGTTGGAAGCCGCCGCTGTTGCTGAGGCGGAACGACTGGAGATAGCAGCGGAGGCTGCTGACAACTCGCAAGGGACCGACGACGCCGCCGAAGGACGCGGGGACGATGACGACGCGCCGCGGTTTTCGGCCGACGAAAACGACGGAGGTGTCGTTGACGACGACCACACGCAACAAGACCCCGAAACACACGAGGGCGACGAAAGGGACGGCATCGAATCTGACGAGTTGCGCTTTTTCCTAACGGGCGGGATAAGCACGGGCGACGTTCTTGATCCGAACCCGGCGCCCGAGTGGATCTCGGACAAAACCTGGGGCGAGCTGGAGCGCATGCACTTGATCGAAAGCGTTTGCGGAAACGGGGACGTACCGGCGGACGTGACTAACGACCCGTCCCGGTGGAAGGTGCTATACGACTCGAACGAACCGCACAAAGAAACGCTACCCGCGCCGTTCAACACGCAGTTCACCCCGCTGCAAAGGATGCTTCTCGTCCGCGCGTTCCGCCCGGACAAGGTGGTGCCAGGTACGGCGTTGGGTTTTTCCCAAATCCCAACACGCGTTTTGCCGATTGTCCGCCCGTAATTACTCACTCACATGGCCTAAAGACTGACACTTTATTTTATTTATTCCAGCCATAACCGAGTACGTCGGCGCTGAGCTGGGCGCTTCGTTCGTGGACCAAACCCCGTTTGATTTAGGCGCGTGTTTCCACGATTCCTCCCCCGGCGTGCCTCTGGTGTTTATTCTCTCCCCCGGCTCCGACCCGATGGCCAACCTTTTGACGTTCGCGGAGTCGAAAACGGTAAAGGTCCCCGGTGCTAAACCCGGGGACCCGGAAGTACCGACGAAGGTGGAGGTGGTTTCCCTGGGTCAAGGCCAAGGGCCTTTCGCGTTGAAGTCCATCGAAAAAGGCGTCACTGAAGGGCACTGGGTGGTGCTTCAAAACTGCCACCTCGCGAAATCGTTCATGCCCGATTTGGAACAGGCGTGCGAGATCAGAATAAAACAACACGACGTGCACCCCGATTTCAGGTGCGGGGCCTTCCCAATCACCACACACCGCCTCTGCAATTGCCCATACTCGTCCTGCGAAGGGACTATTACGACCAGAAGGGACGGTTATTCCAATCCCTCATACTATGGAGTACAGTATACCCTTTCCAATCCCTCATACCAATCCCGGATATACCCATCACGACCGACTGACACTTTCTTTTTTACACTCAGGCTGTGGCTCACGTCCTACCCGAGCCCGACTTTCCCGGTTGGGATTTTGGAAAACTCGGTCAAGATGACCAACGAAGCCCCTTCCGGTTTGAAAGCGGGTTTACACCGCACGTGGACCTCGGATCCCCTGTCCGACACAGAGTTTTTCGAATCAAGCACCAAGGACAAGGCGTGGCGAAAGATGGTCTTCGGGCTGGCGTTTTTCCACTCCTTCGTGCAGGTGAGGGGCTTTCCCATTGAACAAGTTCCGCCTTCGCAATTGCCCATACTCGTCCTGCGAAGGGAATATTACTTCTGACTGTTTAGTCATACACATCACGACCGACTGACCCTTTTCTTTTTTTATCGCGCCAGGAGCGCGCCAAGTACGGCGCCATCGGGTTCAACATCCCGTACCAGTTCAACGAAAACGATTTGCGTATTTCGATTCGCCAGCTTAAGATGTTTCTTGACGAGTACAACGAAACCCCTTATGAAACTTTGCGGTACACCTGCGGCGAGTGTAACTACGGCGGGAAGGTCACGGACGGGCACGACCGGAACACGGTTGAGTGTATTTTGAGACTGTTCTACACCCCCGCGATTGAAACCGACGAGTCGTACCGGTTCTCCCCCAGCGGCAACTACCGCGCCCCGGAGCACGGAACCTATGACAGCTACCTGGTGAGTATTTCCAAACTTCAAATCCCATTACGTACGACGCTGTATGTAAAACAGTCAGAAAGTCCGCCCCACCAATCCCTCATACAAGTGGCCTTACAACACTGACGTCTCTTTTTTTTGCAAACAGGAATACATCGACTCCCTCCCGCGAGTCGCCGCCCCCGAGGTGTACGGCTTCCACGCCAACGCGGATATCGCGAAGGACGTCAAGGACACGGAGATTTTCCTGGATTCCTTCGGGCTTACGCAGAGCCGGGATTCGGGAGCGGGCGGGCAGGTACGTATTTCCCATTTCCCAAATCCCTCCGACTGATTGCCCATACGAGACTGACACTTTCTTTCTTTTTATTTCTGAAGTCCCCCGAAGAAGCCATCGGCGACGTGGCGACCGATTTGTTACACAAAACGCCACCCGACTTCGACGTGGAAACCGCGGCGCGTTTATACCCCACCACGTACCACGAATCCATGAACACGGTGTTGACTCAGGAGCTGGTACGCGTCAACGCGTTGTTGACCGTGGTGCGGTCGTCCCTGGTGAACCTTTCGAAAGCGGTCAAGGGTTTGGTGCTGATGAGCGACGAGCTCGACAACGTGGGCAAGGCTTTGTACGACGGCAAGGTCCCCGCCCTGTGGCTCAAGAAAAGTTTCCCGTCTTTGAAACCCCTGGGGAGCTATTTCAAGGAACTCACGGAACGGTGTGCTTTTTTCGCGCGCTGGGTGAAACACGGCGTACCCACCACGTTCCCGCTGTACGCGTTTTTCTTCACCCAGGCGTTTCTCACCGGGTCGAAACAAAACTTCGCGCGGAAACACGCAGTGGAAATCGACAAAGTCGACTTTGACTTTGCGACGCTCGTCCAGGACGAGACTTTTTACGTGGAAAGAAACACCAAGCCCGAAGACGGCGTGTATTGCTTCGGGATGTTCCTGGACGGTGCGGCGTGGGACGGGGATCGGAAGTCCTTGGTGGAGAGTACCCCGAAAGTTTTGTACTCCCCGTGTCCCGGCATACACATGATCCCGTCGCGAATCGAGGACTTTGCGCAAATCAAAAGCTACGACTGCCCGCTTTACAAAACCGCGGACCGCCGAGGCATTCTGTCCACCACGGGGCACTCCACGAACTTCGTGATGAACATCCGCGTGCCGTCGGACGCGGACCCGGATCACTGGATTCGCAGAGGGGCGTGTTTGCTGCTCTCGCTGAAGGACTAAAGGTATGTGTACCTACTAAAGGTGTTAAAATTATGTGTATCCGATTAATGTACCTACTTAAAGGTGTTAAAGTTATGTGTACCCACTTAAACGTGTGGTACCGGGGCGCGAGGTGAGGAATGGTCCTCAAAAAGAACCGAGAAGAGGAGCGCAGCGCTTCCGTTGATGGGAAATAGAATTACAGGTTATTATCAACACTCCCGATCAACGGTTTCTAAACGCGTACCACGCGACTCCGCACGCCGCGGTTACCGCTAACAGCAGCAGCACTACCTGCCACAGCCAAATTTTCAAAAGCTCGCGTCTCATGTCTTTAAGCTTGTGCACCGCCACGTCCCGCGCGGCTTCGTGTTCCACGGAAACCACCCCCGCCGCCACCAGCTTTCCCGCCAACGAGCTGATTTGCTTTTTCAAATCCTTCTTTTTCTTGGCGCTCTCCACAAGCAGCGCGCTTCCTTTTCGTTTCATCATTTCACCACTAGCTCCGTTACCGTCGTTTTTGTTAGCCTCGCCTTCCGCATCGCCTCCGGAAGGTGAGCATGCCCACCCCGTGGATCCTCCCGGGGACCCACCCCCGGTCGGCGTCCCGGGCGGGCTCTCGCCGAACAAATCGATCCCCGGCAAAAGCGTTTCGGTCAACGCGAGAAACGAAGCCGGAGCGTGGTTTTTTATATCCGGTCCGTACGCATTTCGGTACGCGGTCACCGCGGCGTCCTGCGTGCGCAAACGCAACAGCGCGTGCGCGGTAATTAAAGGTACCTCTGTTTTCTTCCCACCAACAGCTTCTGGGATTTCACCAAGAGGAACCCCCAAGTTCCCGTGGAAGTGCGACGACGCGCTTCCGTTTAAAATCACAAACTTGTGCCGCGCGCTTTCGGTGAGGAAAAACTTGGCGATGCCCCACACGAACTGGAACACGCTTGGGGCGTGCGCCACGACGAACGCGCTGAAGGGCTCGGGGTGGAACATCGCGGCGATTAGTTGCCCCGCGATGGCGGTGATGTTCGCGCTGGTGTACTGCATCATGCTGAGTTTCCCCAAGTCGATTATGAAAATCGAGGGGTGCCCGGACAGGGCGTGGCTGGGATAAATAACCGAAAGTGTCAGTCTTGTATACGCAAACAGTGTGCCTGGATTTGGTTCGTGAACACAACACGTACCTGGGCTGCGTGATGCAAAACTCGTAAAAGTGGTTCACCGCGATCCAGGAACTGGGCTGCGGGGCTTTGCAAAGCGCCTTTGTTGTGAACGAAAAGTGGTTAACGTGTTGTATGGGGAAACGTGGAGGCGGGATTTGGGAAACGCGTAATTACTCACCTTTGCCCCGGCGTTTGTCATGCGCACCACGATCGCGGCGGGGACGTGGTTCGTTGCGGCCATGAACTCGAAGCTCTGAAACCCGTTCCCCAAGGTTTCTATTAGTTTTTCCCGGTTTTGTGGAGCGTCGATTGTCGGGTGTACAAAACCGTGCTGCTGCGGAAATCTCTTTGCGAACCGCAGTAAGAAACACCGCAGGAAAAGCGCGGCGCCCGTGAGTTTCGAATCCACGCACTGCGCGTACGCTTTCGCGGTTCCCGGTTTGTCCGTAATGGAACAGTACACCACGCCGCCGCAGCCTTTCAGCAATCGGAGCAAGAACAGGTCGCACGCCACCGCCGGTTCCGTCGCCGCGCCCTCGAAAATAAAAAGCGCAAAGGAAAACAGCGGCGTTTGCAACGCGTCGTGCACGGCGCGTCGCATGTGGTGCAGTTTGTTTTGCTCCGGCAGGTGCTTGGTGCACGGTCGGTCATTGTCGTTGCACACGTTCAGCTCGACTAAGCCGTGGTCGATTATTTTCGCCATCTCAGGCCCAACGAACTCCACGCCTTCCCACGGCAGCAACGCGAGCCCGCCGACAACCGTTTTCGCGCGCGCCACCATAAACGGCTCGACGGAGTTCTCAACGCCGCACACCGGCACCGCCGGCCCGGTCCAAGGCATGGGGTCCTCCACGTGGTACCACGGCCCGGTTTGGATGGGGAGGAGCGGTGTTGAAGAAACGGATGTTTTCGAAAACGGGTTCGTCAAATCAAGCGACAGTCGGGCGGATTTCGCGCTCACCGTGGTGGCGGGCGCGTCTCCGCGATTATTTTTGAAATCCCCAATGGGAGATGGGGACCCGACACTCCCCGCAAGCGGTTTCCGTTTCTTCTTCAACCCCATCGCGATTTTCGTGGCTTTGTACATGCCGAAGGTGTACGTCTTTTTGTGTTGCGTGGTGTCTGGTACCGCGGCTTCCACGACGACGGCGCCACCGGTTTTTTGTGTCACCGGCGAGCACGAAGCGACAGCGGTAACAATGGTCCCAACAGCAATGTTCCTTTCGTCACCCGCGTTTCCAATCCCCGAAGCATTCGCGTTTGCTTCCCCCGTGCTCGGCGAGGCCATCGGCGTGCGCCCCACCGACGCAGCCGCGGTGGCTGGGGATTGCGTCACCGCGGACGTGACTCGTGACATACCGAACGTTTCCCACGAGGCAGGTCCGACCACCACCACCACCGAGCGACTCCCGAACTCGATCGACCGAGATACCTTTTGAGGCGGACAGGCACGTTTCTTAAATCCGTCCCCGCGACCGACGACCGAGCTCCCCAGCCAGTCACAACGCGAGCGCGACCTCCGCGATGTTACGCCCCGTCTCCACGCCACACGTGGGTATCCGGCAACTACGAGACGCCGCTCGAGGCAACCCCGCGGGTGCGCTGCGCGTCTGCGCGGTTTCCCGAGGAACTGCGTTCGACAAAAGAACTGAACGGTTCTCCAGAAAAACGATGAGCTCGTTCAACCTCAACATGGCTCTTCCAAGAACGAGCTGAGGCAGACGAGATTCCGAGGGTGAGAAACAGTGGTTAAACGTGGAGAGACGCACGGAGACTACAGTGGGCGCGGAGACTACTGTGGGCAAGCGTCTGCGTTGATACTACAAGTTTCTCTCCCCTAATAAGCTCCGACGGACCGGCCGTGTCTCACCCGTTGTTGCGGGCGCACGAGCGCGATCGGTGGTGCGCTGGAAGGGATGCGAAGCATCTCCTTTGTTTCCGCGCACTAGGGCTGTGGTTGCGACAATTCAACAAAAGCAAAATGCACGTTTGTCACGAGGACGTTTAAATATCCTCGCCAGTCATTTAGATAGCGTACCCGCCGCCCGAGTTTTCCGCCAGAACTTTGATTCTGGTCATGGCAACAGCACCCAGCACGATGCCGATGAACCCGAGGATGAACCCGAGGGCGCCGACCGCGGCGGCGCCGTCGATTTCCGTTTGCGGGTCGTTGTACCAGGCGCTCGGGTGCAGCGCGGCGTGCGCGGTTTGCATCGCTTGCATCGCGGCTTCAAGCGCGGCGATCTGCTCGACCATGACGGATCGCTCGTAATCAGCGTACGCCTTGCGCTTGCTGGAAAACACGTACGCGCCGTTGCCGTTGATGGAATCGTCTTCATCGGTTTTACCGGTCACCATGTCGAGGCCTTCGTTGGTGTATTTTTCGAAGATCCAAGGCGTAGCGGTGCCGGGCAACACCACGGCGGTCACCGCGGCTCTCGCCTTTGCTTTGATATCGGCGGGAAGCGGGATGAATCCGAAATCGGGCAACATCAGCTGGGCCTCGTCGGAAAGCACGAACAGCGCAAACGCCTTGACGAGCGCCGCAGACTGGGCGTCAGCAACAGCACTCCACGCGGTCATGTTTTTGCGGATGTACATGTACGAAAACGTGCAGATGGGCCATGAGGCGTCGCCGGCTTGGTTCATCAGCGACATCGTGGACCAGTCATCACCGTATGTGGTGGCCGCTCGGTCAGTATCGGTAGCGACGGTCGCGGCAGCCGAGATGGAGCCGTCCGTGGAAGACTTCACGAACTTGCCGTTCGCGTTCTTCAGCGCGATTTCGCTCAAGCCGGCCGCGATGCCGTGTCCAGAGTCCATGTACGAGATGGAGTACGGGTGAGCGGCGAGGTAGTCGGATACGCCGCCGGAGCCTTGCGCCCCGAAGGTGGAGGAATGCCACTCGATTGTACTGCCTTCTGCCGTCCAAACATCGGGGCACGCCGTCTTGAGGTACTTCGTGGAGAGCGACGTGGAGGATGACCCCTTCACGCGGTGCACCACGGTGATGGGCTGATCGAGATCGAAACCGGGGTTCAAGGTGACAATGTCGGGGTGGTTCCACCTGGTGATGTCGCGGCTGAAGATCTTTGCGAGCGTGCATGCGTCGAGGTCGATTTCGCCGTAAGAAGTGGGCACAGAGTGGAAGAACGCGATGCCGCCGATGACGAACGGCACTTGGATGAACGCCGCGCCCGCGTCGGTCAGCGTCGTGTGATCGTCCAGGGAGAAGGGAATGTCGCCGGAACCGAAGTGGTTCAGTGGGGCGTAGGCGGGGTTGGAGGTTGGAACACCCATGAACTCGCTTTGGCCGGTGCTTGAGCCTGAGATGGGAAGGGGATGGAAGGTCAGTCAGGCTGGGAGTGGAGGCGGGTTGCGTCGCGCGTCACGTCGTTTGATTGAAAAAAAAGGGATGACGTTGACAAGACATTCGACGCGTTTGCGTTTTGGGGCGACGACGAGGCGGCCAAGGATGGAGACTCAAAACGTACCGACTCCGCGGTAGGTCATGGTGACAGGCGTGCGCGCGCGCTCCTCCATCAAATCCATCACCTTCCAGAAGAACTTGCTGGGGTTGGTGGTGCCTGAGCCATGAAGCTCGTGGTGCTGCGCGGAGACGCCAATGGCGGCGGTGAAGATCGCGAGGGCCGCGAAGAGAACGGCGGAGGTGAAGCGAGGCATGGCGGTTGCTCGACGAGGTTGATGAGGATGCTGCGGCGGGGGCTTGGAGGGCAGGGGGAGGTAAACTGCTCGGTCGTTGGGTCTCTTCCGTGTCTGGGAAGCCCGCGGAGAGGAGTGATGAGAGAGAACGATTGCGATCGGTAAAATACTGTAAACGAAAAGGCGACGTCGACACGACTGCAGTCACGCGTTTCTGGTTTGCCACTTCGATCAGAGAGGTAAGTAAGTAAGTAAGTACGTAACTCTGCTTCGATTCCCAAAATAAAAATTTTCGCGTGTTCGCAAAAAACGGACCGCGACCGGCGTTTGGCCTTAGGCGCGCACACCACGGCGCGACTCTGCGCACGTTGACGTCTCGCGATGGCTTCGAAGCGCATCACCAAGGAGCTCCAGGTGCGTCGCGTTTTTCGGTTGTTCCACTTTGCGCGACTTGATCGCGGCCGAAAAGACGGGTCACCGCGGTTTTCCGGAAGTTCGGATGGCACACGAGGGCCGGCGTTTGCTCAGACGCAAAAAGTCGCCGCGCGATGCCGCATCGCGGTTCGCGCGTGCTCCCCTCCGGAACCGTCTGCGTTTCCCCTGGACGCGACCGTGCAAATTGCACGTCAAGCACCTCACCTCTGCAACACACCTTTCCTAACCCTGCCACGCGTCTAACCAACTCACAGGATCTGCAAAAGGACCCGCCCACCTCGTGCAGCGCCGGCCCGAGAGCGGACGATGACATTTTCCACTGGGACGCAACCATCATAGGCCCGTCGGACTCGCCGTACCAGGGTGGGCTTTTCTTCGTGGCTATTCACGTAAGTTTTGGGCGATTCCTCTGCCTGTTTGCTCACACACGTGACGCCCTAGAGCGTGTCTGAGCACTACGCACGCACGCCGCGATCGATACGCGGCTACCCGCGCGCCTGGAAGGCCAGGATGCCCCGACGCAAGCGCGCCGATCTGAAAGGTGGCACTCCGGCACTGCACTGCAATTTTTTTGCGCAAAGAGTCAATGATGGTTTTTCTTCAATGATGGTTTTTCTTTTAGCGCCGTCGACTGACCCCGCCCCCCAATCACTCCCCCCCCCCAAAACAAACAGTTCCCCCCCGACTACCCGTTCAAGCCCCCGAAAGTGAACTTCAAAACCAAGGTGTACCACCCTAACGTGAATTCCCAGGGCAGCATCTGCCTGGATATTTTGAAAGAACAGTGGAGCCCGGCGTTGACGGTAAGTATTTCCCATTTACCACATTCCCCCGACTGATTGCCCATACGAGACTGACATTTATTTTTACAATCAAGATATCGAAAGTGCTGCTTTCCATCTGTTCCCTCCTCACCGACCCGAACCCGGACGACCCGCTCGTGCCCGAAATCGCGCAGATCTTCAAAACCGACCCGGCGAGGTACGACGAACTCGCCAAGGAGTGGACCAGGAAGTACGCCATGTAGTGACGTGCGGGGTCGTGGGACGTTGAGGTGCGGAGGGAGAGGCGAACGAAAAAGAGCGCGCGAATCTCGAGGCGACACGAGATTGGGTTTGGAAGCGATGAGATCGGATAGCGGCGATGTGACTGAATTGAACTTTGGCAAACTTGTTGTGTGTGTTTTTTTCGTACGACGGCCCCAACCACGTCGTCCACGTTCTTCTTCCACGCTCAAAAAGCAATTCGTCCCAGTCTCTTCTGGCCCCTCCCAGGTTCCGGTCTCGCCGTCTAACGAGAAAACGAGGCGTCAAGCTTATTTGGCAATCGATAAGTGAAGTGACGTGGCGTCCCAGAAAAAGTGTTTCATCTTCCTACGCTCTTCCCTCTCACACCGACGGCCGGCACTGCGTGTTCGCCCGCCTTCTTTCGTTGCCCGTGACCTTGTCGCCATGGGTGCGTATTTTCGTGTATCGCGCGCGATGACACCACCGCCACACACCCGGCGGGGACGCACGCTTGGAACCCGCGATTTCGGCAACGCGGTCTGGTCTCTGGTGCCGAGATTGCACACCATCATCTTACCGACCGCTACTGACCCTGCCCCTCGTTCCCCCTTCGCAGCCGCTCTCGTCTGCACCACTCCGCTGACCACGCGCTTCGCGGTTTCCGTTAAGTCACGCAAGGCGCGTACCAAACGCGCGGTAAGCACACAAGCGTTGCTTACGTCATCTCGAAGTGCCGACGAAAAGCGAACGTCGGAAAGCAATCCTCTGTTCGCGAACGTCGCGAAATGCGTCGCCGCGGCGTCCGTCGCGTCCGTGCTTGTCCTGTCTTTACCCGACCCGGCGTTCGCCGAGCTCAACGCGCGCGAAGCCGCGCGCGGGGGCGAGTTCAACCGGGGCAGCGCTAAGCAGTTTGGGGGCTACGACTTGACGAATAAGGACGTGGTTGGTGAGTACGGCGCCGACTTGCGCCTTTCCAACTTCACGGGTGCGGAGATGCGCAAAGCAAACCTGAAAGGCGCCAACCTCACCGGCGCGTATTTAATGAAAGCCGTGGCGTACGCTGCTAATTTCGAAGGCGCCAACCTTTCAGACGCCCTGATGGACAGAGCGGTGCTGAACAAAGCTAACTTCAAAGACGCGGTGTTGACGAGAGTTGTGCTGACCAGTAGCGACTTGGGCGACGCCACTATTGAAGGCGCGGATTTCTCAGACGCCCTCATCGACGTGACGCAGAAAAATTTGCTCTGCAAGTACGCCGCGGGTACGAACCCCACGACCGGGGTCCAGACGCGGAAAAGCCTGAATTGCGGAGGCAGCGGTCGGGTAAGCACGCCGAGCCGGTACATGACGGACGACGCCGCGGCGAAACCGGAGCCCGCGTTCGACGCCTCGAGGTTCTCGAGTTACTAATAATAATTGAGAGAGATTTATTGATGAAAGGATTGATGAAAAATAGGCTATTAAACTTTCGTCAAACCTTCTAAGGTTACTACTCTTTCGAGGAAAACATGCTCCCCTTCGCCTTGCCCACCTTCTTCGACATGAATCCGGTTTTTTTTTTTCCCCCAACCTTCGCCTGGAAGCTCTGCCAGTCGTGTTTCTTTGTGTTCGCGTCCACGTCCTTTTCGATCATGCGTTGTTTACCCTTAAACGCCTTGGCTTGTTTCCGTTTCCGGTCCCGGACCGCCTGGAGATTAACAAGAAAGTGTCAGTCTATCGTAATGTGTATGAGTAAACAGTCAGAGGGAATAGTCCCTTCTGGAACGAGTATGGGCAAACAGGGAGGCGGAATGTGGTAGATGGGAAAATACTCACCTCGTCGTCGCCGTCGCGAACTAGAAACTTTTCGGGAAGCGTTTTCTTCGACACGGAAACCGTCTCCGTGGCTTTGAAGCGTTTCGGGGCGGGCACGCCGCGGTACACCTCTCTGGTGTTTCCGTCTTTGGATTGGTTCTTCGCGTCGTCCAGGGCGATGTCGAAATTGTCATCATCGTCGTCACCTTCGTATACGTCTTCGTCTTTGGACTCGAGTCCCGCGCGCGAATCGATTGGGATTGTTCCGTCCTCGGCGTCGCGAACGCAATCTGCGTCGACGTCTTCGACGCTGGGCTCGCCGTCTTCGTCCTCACCGCCCCCCATCACGACCCGAATTTGCCCATTCGAAAGCACACCCACCATCACCGCGTCGCACCAACTATCACCGCCGCCGCCACCGCTACGTACCTGGCACAAAGCCCCGGACACGCTGTCGTCCACGATCTCGGGCGCGGACGGTTGCTCATCTTCATGTTCAATTTCGGCCTTCGCGCCCCGGCCCGAATGCCCCATCCCATCAGCCCCGGTGTGCGACTCAACCAGATCCTCGGTCATCCCTATGACCTCCACGAGCGAGGCTTTGATTTCTACGTACTCGGCGTTGCCAGGCTCGGCGAATAGCAGCTGCTCGACCTGTAATGACGCGATGGGAACGGACGTGGTGGGTTTGGGTCAGGGTGGGCGTCCCCAGGAGGCATCGGCCGCGAAAGGAAAAGAACCTTCGGCGGGCACTTCATTCATCATTCGACCGTCCCGGTGCCTCGAGATGGTCTGCGAAACGTACCTGCTGCAGCTGCGCCTTGTACTCCGCGAGATTCGCGCTCATCTCGGCGAAGGTCTGCGGCGACTCATCGTCGGACATGGCGCGCGGTGAGCCGTGCGCGGCACGAGATGAGAAAGAAGCGCGATGTGTGGTGCCGCGAAAACGACGTCGAAAAGTCTTATTGGCCGAAAAAAGCGAAGCGAAACACGTGAAACTGCGACCCTCCTGCCGCCTTACCCGGGAACGGATGTCACAACGCGTCGCGGTCGCGATGTTCGCCTCGACATCAACCGCGTGCGTTTGCGTGCCTGGTCCTGTGCGGGGAGGGCACGCCGTGCCAAGACGAGTCGCGGGCGCGTCCCCCGTGATTGCTTCCGTTTTGGGTTTCGGACGGGCACGCGCTTTGCCACACGGGGCATCGTTGGGACACGCGCGCGGTGCGTCGCGCCGCGATTTCGTGGTCACCGCGTCCTCCCGCGAGGACGAGGCTGGAGCTCCTGGAAAGCCCGCGCGACGCGTGCGCAAGCTCCCTAAACGCGACCCACCCCCTGGAGGACGCGCGGACGAAACCAAAGCACCCACCGCCGCCACCGCCGACGACGATGCCGAAGAGGCCGATGCCGATGCCGACGACGAAGACGCCCCCGTGGTGTTCGACATGAAAGAGCTGTACGGCGAGTCCTTCGAGTCTTCCGCTTCCGTGGATGAGAACGAGGAGGACGGTGTTTTTGATGACGAAGGTTCGGATGGTTCGGTGGACGAGGACGACACATGGGACGGCCCGCTCGTCCCTCCCGTCCAAGTGTCCTTGCTCGAGAAAGACTGCGAAGGCCACAAGTGCGGGTACGTCGCCATCGTGGGCCGGCCGAACGCGGGCAAGAGCACGTTGATGAACACCTTGGTGGGACAGAAACTGTCCGTGGTGACGCACAAGCCGCAGACCACGAGGCACAAGATTTTAGGCATCGTTTCGGAACACGAGTACCAGATGGTGCTGCTGGACACGCCGGGGGTGATGCGCGAGGAATTCAACAAACTGGACGAGATGATGTTAATCAGCGTGCGGAACGCGATCGCGAACGCGGACGTGATGCTCGTGATCGTGGATGCGAGCAGAGATCCGATTGGCAACTTTGAAGGGTTGCTTCCCGAAAACTTGAACCTGACCGACCGCGCGCCGGTTGGGGTTATTCTGAACAAGTGCGACTTACTCAACGTCGACGAAATCAAACAGGTACGTACATCGCGTTTCCCACATCCTGACACGCTGTTTGCGCAAACAGGACTGACACTTTTCGTTCGCGACTCCAGTTAAAGAAACAGTTTGAATCCTTTCCAAACGTGGCGAGGGTTTTTCCAGTCAGCGCGCTGGCGGACGTGGGCGCGCAGATCCCGAAAAACTGGTGCGTCGAGAACCTGCCGCTCGGCCCGACGTTGTACCCGAAAGACACCGTGTCGGAACACCCCGAGCGGTTTTTCATCGCCGAAATAATCAGGGAGAAGATCTTTCTGCAGTACCAGCAAGAGATTCCGTACGCCGCGCAGGTCTGGGTGCAGTCGCACAAGGAACGGGACGGGGTGAGGAAGGATTTGATCGTGGCCAAGGTATTCGTGGAGCGGAAGTCGCAAATGGGCATCGTTATCGGTAACGGGGGCAAAGCGCTGAAAAAGTTGAGCACCGCGGCGCGCGTGGACATCGAGAAGTTCCTGGGAAGGCCGGTGTATTTGGACCTGGGGGTGAAGGTGAGAGAGGGGTGGCGATCGGACGACGCCGCGCTTAACGACCTGGGGTTGGACGACCCCAACCGCTTGGAGCAAAACAACCTGGGGCCGGCGCCGGACGTGGTGGGGTGAGGTGACGGTTACTGTACGTAAGTCGCTTCTTTCATTTCTTCTTTCGAGTGCAATCGTTTCGTCGGTTGTATCGCGCCTTTTGTTCTACCTGTCTCTTTTGTCCTTCCCTTCAATTGTTTCGTCTCCGTATCGCCCTTTGTCTTTGCTTTGTCACCCATCGTTACCCATGCACCCCTTCACACGTGCGTCGTCTCCTCCTCAACCCACTTGCGCTTCCCACACTCCCTCACCGCCGCCGCTCTTGCCCGGTGCAGCGCCGCTTCGTTTCCGTTCCCAAACGCCTCAAACGCGCGAGCGGCGAGGTTGATGGAGAAACTCGCTTTTGCGCGGTCGGTGCCCGTCACGGCGTCGGCGTCGCACGCCAATTTCGCGTGCCTCAGCGCGGTACGCGGCGTGTCTGTGAACTCGTTCAAGTGCTTCGGGTCAAGCAGCCTCGGGTCGAGAAGAATACACGCGGTGTTGCTGTGTAGCGCCGCGTCCACGGCGGCGCGGCGGCGTTTTGAGCGGGCGACGATCGCGGCGAGGTGCGTGTTGTTTTCCAGCAAGTCCACGCTGTCGACGCTGGTCGCGGCGTCGATAAGCGCGCGCACCCGATTGTTGATCACGTGCGCTTCATTGAGACTGCGCAGCGCGATGGCAGGGGCGTCAACATTCGTACCACTCGCCTCAACAACGGCCCGGTCGTTGAGCTCGGCGACGCGTCGCTCAAGCGCCGAGGTTTCCGTTTCGGTTTCGGTTTCTTGCGTTTCGTTTCGGGGACTCTCGTCGTCCGACGTGGCAAAAAGTAAGACGTTGAGCGCGTCCACCTGTTGCTCCGCTCTGCAGCTTTTATTTGGTGTGGGGACGGGGACTTTGCGCGTGTGCGTTTGCTTCGTTCGCGTCGGTGTCGGTTTTGTCAGCGCGCGCACCCCCGGGATCCCAAGTGCGGGGTTCCCCGGTGTGCCTGTCATGAGTGACGTGGCCTCGGGCACCAGCGGCGGCGTGTTGAACCGGCTCACCACGTGTCGGTGCTGTACCGCGTGTCTGTGGTGGTTGAGGAAAGCCTCTTCAGACTCCCAGATATTTTTGGAAGACGAGTCCCTTGACACGGCGGAAAGCGGCCGGGGAACGTGATCGGGGGTCGTCACGACCCCGATATCCGCGCGCGCGTACAGCGCATCACACGACATGAGATCGTCATCGAAATCGTACATCAAGGGAAGCGCGGCGAGGTGTGCCAGGCGGAGTTTTCTAGGAAGTCTTCTCGGAAGTCTGGGAAAGCACAGGCACGTGCCCGAAAGAGAAGCAAAAGGAAAACTCTCGGCCAAGAAAAAATGGACACGTGTAAAAGTCGCGATCGTCGAAACGCCGTGAACAACTCGACACGACACGCGGCGGGTAACTTACCGAGGTGGTTGTTCAACTAAAAACTTACAAGATGGTTCGACTATAAACTCACAAAGAATGTTCCTATCACCTCACAAAGATGGTCCCTGTGTCGCGCTTTGTCCAGTAATAACTCGACAGTCCTGTGTCAACTCAAACGCTTCGTGGCACGCGTACCGTCGGCGCGCGCGCTTCGCGTCCCTTTACTTTTCCTCACCTCGCTTGCATTTTTTTAAAAGAAAGATCCTTCGCGTCCCCCGGCCACCACTCCCGCGCGTCCTCCGCAGGCTCCACGTCGCGCATGTATTGCGGGATTCCTTTCTGCGCAATCCTTCCGGTACCGGCACCACCACTTGCGTTTTCCCCAGACTGCTTTCCAATCACTCGCACGTCAAGCCAGCTTTTGTACAACCTCGCGGCGTACGACTTTTGCGTTTTCAATTTGATTTCTTTTTCGCGAAGCGCCAGCGTTTTCATCTCAACGGCCAAAGCGCCGCCCTCCTTTTCCCGGTACCGAAGCTCGCGCGCGCCGTACGTCACCGCCGAGCGACTCGCGGGCGGTACGTACGACTTGCCGTAGTGCTGGGTTCGTAGTTTCTTTTCGTGCATCAGGGCTAAGAATTTAGTCTGAGAATCAACGTTACTACCTTCTTTTTTGAAGGTGTCACTCAAAAAGTGGTCGAACGATTTGACCTCGACTTTTTGATCCGTCTTGTGGAACCGCATGATGCGGGGTTTGTTTCCCAAAGTCGGGTTTGGTTTCGGTTTGCCACCCATCAGAGTTTTGCTGCCATCAACCTTTCCAGACGAAGGCCCGCGCCACCCGAGCGTGTCTTTGACTTGAACTCGGCCCGAAACGCTAGGGCCCCCCCCGGGAAAGGAACCGGCGGGTCCGTTTCCGTTTCGGTTTCGGTTCCTGGAATAGGCATTCGAATCAACGCGCGCCAGGTTAGCGTCGTACGCCCTGGAAAGAATCGCGGCTCGGCGTCGGCGCTCGCGCGCGATTTTCAAAGCCGTAGCGTCGTCCATTTTTTGACCTTTTGTAGTGCCACCCATGTTGTTGGTGCCACCCATTGTGTTTTTCTTACCATCAAGCGTGCCCAACTGACTACGGGTGCCGTTTCCAGTTTCTGTCAAGGATGCCCCTTCATTACTGTTTTCCGCGTACTCCCCGAATTGGGCGTTTTCATCAGCCTCCGCGTCCGCCGCCGCTTTCAAATCCGCCTCCGCGCCGCTTTCCTTGAACACCGCGTTTCGCAAAGTTCGCCCTGCATTGACCACGGCGATGTCGTACGCGTCGTCGTTGTCAAGAAACAGCTCCAGGGGTAACGTGTCCGCCATCCTCACGCGAATCACGGGTCGCCAGTGGAACTCCACGCGGGCTTACGATAGGTAAAACAAAGTGTCAGTCCCGTGTTGGGCGATGTATGGACAAACAGTCACCAGCTGAGAGATAAAACAGTGTGTGGCGGATTCGGGAAAGCCCAGGAGGCCGTACCTTTGTTGTTGTCCTCGCGTTCCCGGGCCTCCCGCGCTTCCTCCTCCCGCAACTGCAGGGAAAGCTCCTTGTAATCCGAGACACTCAAACTCAAGGTGCTGTGCCTCCCCGCGGTGGCCAGGAGCTTGGCGTTTTGCTGGCCCAGTTTCGGGACGAACGAGTCGCGACTTTCGCTGTGTTGACCGTCGCCGCCCGCGCCGCCGTCTCCGCGCGTCGACGCGAAGCTGGCGCCGTGATCAAACGACCCGCCCGAATCCCCAAACCTTGACGACAAGTTCTTACTCACCAGTGACCCGGAGTCCCCGAACCGCGACGATAACGTGCGTCGCGTGACTTCCAGAGACGCGCGTATGGTCTGGCTCTCCATTTCCTTCGCCGAAATCGGGTCGTTCGGGGAGAGCGGTTCGGGTGTCTTTTTATCAACCGTTTCCTGCGATTGTGTCCACGAAAAGTGGTTAACGTCTTGTATGGGCAAACAGTGTGCCTGGATTCGGGAAACGCGCAACACGTACCCCGCTCGCCTCCGCCGCCGCGGCTTCCGCGGCGAGTCTATCCATTTTCTGTTTCCGGACATTCGCCGCGGCTTTGGCTTTCTTGGTCATCCCCACTAGCCTTTTGATGTACCTGAGAGATAAAAGCCGAAAGTGTCAGTCTCGTATGGGCATTCAGGGAGGCGGAACGTGTTCAGTGGGAGATACGCACGCGCTGAAGCGAATGGCGTCGAAGGCTTTTTTCCACAGCACTCGCGGGTCGGAACGTTTGAAATCCGCTTGTTTCAACCGGAGTTCCTCCAACCGCGCCAGCCTTAACTTTTCGTTTTCCACGCGTTGCGCGTGAAGATACACCGCGTCGCTTCTGGCTTTCTTCATCGCCGCCAAAACTACGTCCGCCACGGTGCGCAGCCGGCCTTTGTATTTGTCGTGCCACCGCAACATGTGCTTCCGTTGCAGCGGGGTCATCATGATGGGCGGTTCTTCCACACGTAACTGCAGGATGTCCAGCTTTGACATCAACGCCCTTTTGCCCAACTCCGTGGCAACGGAGCCGATACCGTTCGAGGCTCGGGTGGTTGAAAGGCTGGAACGGCCGTGACCGGGGCGGGTCGCGTTGGCGATGCCAGAAGCCATCGCGTTTCTCACCCCAGGCGTCGCATATTGCATCGGCGACGATTCCGTCGTCGCCCGCGGCGCTTTCGTGGCGCCGCCCGGAGTTCCCACACCGGACCCCGCGAATTGTGTTGTGGACTGGGTGGCAGGCATCGCCTCGTGGGAACCATTCCCCATCGCGCTCACTGTCGCCAGCGTCGTCGCGGAAGAGACGCGTCGCGGGGGTCGCGCGAACATGTCCACTAAACGCCCTCGGGTGGTGCTTGTGGTTTTTTCATCGTCGGAGGAGGAGGAGGAGGACGACGCGTCCTCCTGGTTCCGCGTGCCCGTGTACCTCCCGACATCGCTTCCCGTAACGAAACCGTCACGCTTGCCGGATTTCAGGCTCTCCCGCAACGTCGGCACCGTCCCGGACCGGCCCACCGAGCGAATCGCAGCGCGATTCCTTTCATCACGCGTTTGCGCGGCTCGTGTTTCGATTGAGCCGGTTTGGTCGGGGAACAACGACGGGGACGCCGCGATGACGAAGCCCCAAGGTGAGTCGTCAGTGTTGCCACTCTTCCCGGAAACCGCATCGGACCGGAACGACGCCCGCGGGGTAGGCATCGCCGCACGGGAAGCGCGCACAATCCAAATGCAGTCGACTGAGGAAATTTGTCGATCCTGGCACCGATTGAGACTATTTGCCCATACACCGTCCAATGAGACGACGATCCACGAGAGGATAAAAACGCGTCGCAAACTTTTCCTCCTCCAGAGGTACGCGCGCGGTGGTGGTCACCCGTCGCTGCCCGTTCCCACCGCGGTCACCGCGACACGGGCGTTGTTGGTCGTGTGACTTCAGACCGAAACACGGACACACCGGGGCGCGGTCGTCGGTTCGCGCACCACCGCTTGGACACGGCGGGGGGGGGTGAGATTTGGCTATCTGCTTATTTGGATAACGACACGCGTCGTCCGCCGCGGTGATGTGGTCGTCCTTCGCGGCCGGTGCGCCGGTGCACGCGCGGGTCAGCCCCGTTCCCCGAGTCACCACTCGTGCCACACGCGTGACCCGCGCGTGGTCCAAACCCTCGAGTGGTGCGCCGCCCAAACAGCGAAGAACACGAGGTGCTCTTCCCAGTCTCGGAGGCCAGGAGCGGAGCGGAAGGATTGGCCAGTCGTCAATCGCCGCCGCGGCTACCGACGAACCCCAAAACAAACCAACTCTGTCCCCAGCGAAACAAATGGCGCACAAACCCCACGAGTTCACGCTCGCGGGTTTAACGACGACTTCCCGAAGTGACCGGTACGATTTATTGATCGTGGGCTGCGGCCCGGCTGGTTTAAGCGCGGCGGACCGGGCCAGCGAAAAAGGTTTGCGCGTGGCTTTAGTAGACCCGAAACCCCTAAACGTGTGGCGAAACAACTACGGCGTCTGGGTGGACGAGTTCGAGGCGCTCGGGTTGGGGGACTGCTTCAGCAATGTCTGGCCCAAAGCGCGGGTCGTGCTCGACGACGACGACCCGAATGGCATACAGCTGGACCGGGCGTACGGGCAGGTGGACCGGATAAAGCTGAAGGTGCGGCCGGAGTGGGCTTTCCCGAATCAGGCGGCACGATGTTTACAGCCCCGTTCGTGATTGTTTACTGTGCACTACTGGTAACTCTTCCCAGTACTCGCGGCTCTTACGAATACATCACAAGTGCCCTGTTTGCGGAATACAAGTTACGAACGCGGTCCGAAACACTGACACTTTGTTTTACCTATCTCAGAACAAACTGCTGGAGCGGTGCGTCGCGCGCGGCGTGCAGTTTGGGGCGTTTGTAGTAGACACGGTGACGCACGAAGAGAACGGGTCGGTTGTTGTGTTGAAAGGATTAGGAAACACGCCGGATTCCGATTCAGAATCAGATTCAAACGACGTAACCACCGTGCACGCCAAGATGGTCCTGGACGCCACCGGGCACGTCCGGAAAATCGTCGAGTTTGAACGCGACTTCACCCCCGGGTACCAAGCCGCGTTTGGTATCGTGTGCGAAACCGAGGAACCGCACGGGTTCCCCCTTGACGAGATGCTGTTCATGGACTGGAGGGACGGGCACTTGGACGCGAAGTTTAAGGCACAAAACAACGACCACCCCACGTTTCTGTACGCCATGCCTTTCAGCGCGAACAGGATTTTCTTTGAAGAGACTTCTTTGGTGGAACGGCCGGGTCTGCAGTTCGACGACTTGAAGCTGAAGCTGACGCAACGCCTAGCGGCGAGGGGCATCACCGTGAAGTCCGTGCAGGAAGAGGAGTACTGCTTAATACCGATGGGCGGCGTGTTACCCACGCTGCCGCAGCGCGCGCTCGGCGTGGGGGGCACGGCGGGGATGGTCCACCCGTCCACCGGGTTCATGGTCGCCAAGACGTTACTCAGCGTCCGGGGGTTGGTGGATACCCTCGCCCTGGAGATCACCGCGGGCGCTGGGGACGAGCAAATCAACGCAACCGCGGTGTCCACCGCGGTTTGGCGAAACGTCTGGCCCGACGACGCCCTGCGCATGCGCACGTTCATGTGCTTCGGCATGGAGACCTTGATGGAGCTGGATATTAAAGGCACACGGCAGTTTTTCGAAACTTTTTTCAAGATGTCGCAAGACATCTGGGGCGGGTTTCTTTCCTGGCGCGTCCAACCGATTGGCCTTGTGAAACTGGGCGGCGTGTTGTTCTTCAAGTTTTCAAACTACATGAGGTTCAACTTTGTGTGGTCTGCGCTGCCGTTCATGGTGAGTTTCATCAAGAACTTCGCGAGCGCGGGGAACACGTTCGATTCGCAGAAGTGGGGGGGCATGGCGCTTCAAAAGAACGACCAAAACGGAAGGGCGTCGAACGTCCCGGGCCAAGGCCCGATCCCGCGCCCGGACAGCGCGGGTCCAAAAAAAACGCAAAAAAACCCGTGCCAAACCCCGATCACGTAAGTTGGCTTTTTCTTTCCCAAATCCGGGGACACCGCCTGTTTTACCTATAACGCGCCTGTGACTGTTGTCCACACGGCGCGACGCACGCGACGTTAACCACGTGTCGTGTACCAATCACAGGTCGTCGCCGCTCGATTTCACCGCCCTGGTTGGCGGTGACGTGGATAAACCGCGAGTCGCGTCCGCGCTGAGGCCGGACAAGGAGTGGATCGAGTTCCAGCAAAGGAAGGTGTTCAAGGACCAGGCGCCGTTGGTGGAGGTGTTACCCCGGCTAAGAAGTGGCGACTTCGTGGACGCGGTGGTGGTCGGTGCGGGTCCCGCTGGGCTGGCGGTCGCCGCGGAGATGGCGTCCAGAGGCATCACGGTGGGCCTCATCGCGCCGGACACCCCGTTCGTGAACAACTACGGGGTGTGGTTGGAGGAGTTCGACGAACTCGGTTTAAGGGACTGCTTACTACGCGAGGTACGTATTTCCCAACCCGAATCCAGGCACACTGTTTGCCGATTGGCCGTACGTACACTGTTTGCCCATACATTGCCCAAGACTGACCTGACACTTTGTTTTACCTATCTCAGTACGACGACGCGCTCGTTTGGTTCAACGACTCCGACCCCGCGGGCGGAATCGGTTTGGGCCGGCCGTACGGCCAGGTGTGCCGCCGGCGTCTACGCGAGGAGCTGTTGAAGCGATGCGCGGATGCCGGTGTCAAGTACCTGCCCGGCATGGTGGACTCGGTGGAGCACCACGAGGACGGCGCGCCTTCCGTTTTGAAAGGCACGCTCGCGGAGTACGACGAAGATTCAAAACAATCAGGCGCGGGCGGCGGATCGGTTGGAGCTTCCGAGTTCACCGAGTTCACCGTAAGCGCGTCCATCGTGGTTTGTAGTACGGGGCACAACCGGGACATGCTTCGGTACAACGAAGGCCCGCCTCCGGGGTGGCAAACCGCGTACGGGGTGGAGGTGCGGATTCCGGGGCACCCGTTCGAGGTGAACAAAGCCGTTTTCATGGACTTTCGCCAAAGCGACCCGGAGTTAGAGGGCGAGTTTGAGATTCCCGGCGCGGATGGTATTTGGCGGGTGCCTTCTTTCCTGTACGTCCTGCCAGTTGACAAAGACACGGTGTTCGTGGAGGAGACGTGTTTAGTGTCACGAGTGCAGGTGCCTTTCGACGAACTCAAGCGCCGGTTGTACCGGCGACTGAAAAGGATGGGCTTAGCAGTGGAGAAGGGTAACATCATCGAAGAAGAGGCGAGCTGGATCCCGCTCGGCGGGACGCCTCCGGTTTCGCCGCAAAGGACGCTGGCGTACGGCGCCGCCGCGGGTTTGGTGCACCCCGCGTCCGGGTACAGCATTGTCAACTCCCTGCGCCGGGCCCCACGGTTCGCGGACGCGGTGGTCGCGGGTTTGAAAAAAGGCGGCCCCACCGAAGCCAGCGCGCGCGGGTGGGACGTTTTGTGGGGCGACGAACCGAGACGCCAGGTTGGGTTTTACCAGTTCGGCATGGAGCTTCTCATGAGCCTGAGGCGAGTATTTCCCACCCACCACATTCCGCCTCTGCGATTGTCCATACTCGTACCAGAAGGGACGGTTATTCCCTCTGACTGTTTGTCCATACATCGCGATACACGAGACTGACGACATTTATTTTTCCACAATCAGGATCGAACAAATGCGCAACTTTTTCACTACGTTTTTCAGTTTACCGAAAGAACTGAGCGCCGGGTTCCTGTCCAACGACCTGTCGTCCTCGAAACTCATCGTGTTCGCGCTGACGTGTTTCATTCAGGGGAACTGGGAGCTTCGGGCGTTGTTGTTGACGCACTTAGCGTCAGCCGGTGCGGGCGCGCGGTTGGGAAAGGCGTACGCGCACCCAGTTTTGAAACTCATCGAGGGAACGAAGGAGGACCTTTCTTCCAAGAAAAACGCCGTCGAGGCGCTGATTCGGAAAACCCCGCCGCAGGAGCCCAACTTTTCGTCCTTCGCCAAGGACGCGAAAACGGCGGAACAGCAGGGCATGATGCCCGGGTACCAAGGCAAGGACTGGTGGGCGGTGGGGAGTGTGGATATGACCATGGACGATGGACCGGTGGAAAGGAAGAGGGACGACGACGACGACGATTCTCCCGGAGGCGGCGTCGGCGTCGGCTCCGACGCTTTGGCGAGCGTCGCGAACAAAACGGTGGAAGTTCTGGGGCTGGTCCCCGTGGTTAGTGGGAATAACACAAACGCGCCTTCCGCAGCAACCCTGGCTGCGAAAACCCCCGAGACCTCCATGGCGTACTGGAGCGACGGCAGCGCCGCGTTGGTGGTGACGAGCGCGGTGCGGCGGACGGGTTTGAGACACGACGAGCTGTACGGCAGCGAACGCCGCAAGTTCGCGCAGAACAACGCTTTGCTGAATTTGGCGTTCGGCCCGAAAGCGGTGCCTTCCTACCTAACAGGCGAGATGCCCGGTGACCAAGGCTGGGACCCGCTCGCGATGGGCGCGCAGCGGGATATTATCAAGCTCCGGGAAAGGGAGCTGATCCACGGCCGGTGGGCCATGTTAGCGGTGGTGGGCGTGCTTGTGCCCGAAACAACCGCGAGGCTGGGCGTTTTCGGTACGTATTTCCCAATCACCACATTCCGCCGACTGATTGCCCATACTCGTACCAGAAGGGACTATTAACTCTGACTGTTTGTCCATACATCGCGATATACAAGACTGACATTTTCTTTTTTACATCAGGGTCACCGGGGCAGCACTGGTGGGACACTTCCCTGACTTTTATTGCCGGTGAGCTTCCCCAGCTAACCTACCTCGGGGAAACCATTCCGTGGGGAGTGGTGTGGCTGCCTATTATTCACCTGCCTCTTTTCCTAATCGCGGAGTTACTGCGAACGGGCAAGTACAAGCTCCCGCGGTTCGAAAACCTGGACCGAATGTACCCGGGTGGTAAGCTTTTCGACCCCCTCGGTATAGGCGCCAACGTCACCAAAAACGACCTCGCGGTGTTGAAAACAATAGAGATTCAACACTCCCGCCTCGCGATGATTGCCACGTTCGTGTTCCTAGTAGAAGGCATAGGCTGGGGGGCGGGGCCGCTGGACTTTCTGCCGTAGCGGGGGAGGTTGCAACTTTTTTGAAGCACTATTTTTTTCTTTCGAACATCGAGCTAACTAGTGCGGCTAGATCTTTGGTTTCTCATGTTTTCTGAAGCACTCAATTTTCATTTCTCCCAGTATCAAAACCGAAGTAGCCTTGAATCGTGAACGGCTCTTGCTTGACCTGGGGCTCGAGCTTGATCTCGGGCTCGCGCTTCACTCGCTTCGAACTCGGCTGACCCGCTCGTGCCGTTGTGCACGTCGTGCAGAAGCATTTCAGCTTGCCTTGAGGGCAGGGGGTGCACACTGCACAGCAGCTTTTCAGCTTGCCGTGAGGGCAGGGGGTGCACGCCGCGCAGCTGTCTTTCCGTTTGCCGTGGGGGCATCGCTTGCACGTCGTGCAACTGTTATTCAGCTTGCCGTGCGGACAGGGGTTGCACTGCGCGCAGGTGTCTTGCCGCTTGCCGTGAGGGCAGGGGTTGCAGTCCACACACTTCCTTTTCAGCTTCCCGTGCGGGCAGGGGTTGCACTCCGCGCAGCTATCTTTCTGCCTGCCGTGCAAGCATCGCTTTCGTATTATACGCATCCTTCGTTCCCCACCAACCTCGCGCGCCGCGATGTGCGGTCGTGCCCGCGAAGAGCGGGGACGTCGTCTTCAAAGTTCTCGGAAGAGCCGAAGTCGCTGCTTTTGCCAAAATTTGGTTTTTGGCCGGTGAAAGCACAAGAGCTCTTCGTTTCCGGTCAACCACTCCGATCCGACAGACCGGGCCTCGCCTTCCGTCCGTGCCTTAGCGCCCGCGATGGAGCGTTTGGTGGGCGAGATGCTGGGCGGCGGCGGCGGCGGCTCTGGGCCCGGTTGTTTTGGCGTTTCCGGGGACGATGGACCGGTTCCCGGCGATGCCGGGGACGGGGACGGCGGGGATGCCGAACCCGCGAGCGCGGATGAGCTTTACACCTTTCTGAAGCAGTACACCGCGATGGGCGGGTCCCTGGACCCAACGCAGGCGCCTCCCGAGCTCGGTGCTGTTTTGAAGTCCCTAGCCGACGGCGCTGGAGGGGCTGATGTTTTACGGGAGATGCTTGTGAGCGGCGGGCCTGGGGCGACCGCGTTCGCAGCAGCGATGGGATCTGGCGGTGGTGGTTCTCCTTCCAATGCAAATGCGACGCCAAACGCGACGAGCGGCACCAAGCCCGTCCCACCCGTGGACAGGGAGGAGATCTTCCCCGAATCCGGGTTCGTGATCAAGACCGTTGATGACGGTGGCAGAAAAGTGTTCATCAACGTCTGCGGGCATTTCAAAATCCAGCAACCGGGAAGCGAGTGGGCGAACGGGCAGGTTCCCGCGAACGTGGAAACGGCTTTGGCGAACTTGGAGGATCCGGGTACGGCCTCGCGCGGTTCCCAAATCCGGGGACACACTGTTTTATCTCTAGCGCGCCTGTGACTATTCGGACCGATTACTACGACTGTTCAGACCGATTACCCCTCCCTGTTGTCCATACATCGTCCAATACACGTCCAATACATCGCCCAACACGGGACTGACACGTTTCGTGTAACAATCCCAGATTCCGTGCAGCACCTGCGGTTTCCCCTTTCCGTGAGCGACCCGCGGAACGAACTGGACAAGAAAGGAACCCCGTGTACCGTGTACGACGCGGTGTTCAACACCGACGTGGTGAAACAAGCCATGGTGACGCGCCGGTTGAAGGTGTTTCTTGTCGAGCTCGTGCTTCAATGGATCGGGCAGAAATATAAAAGCGAGTTGGATGCGCAGGTAAGGGCCTTTCCCATTGAACACGTTCTGCCTCTGCGATTGCCCATGCGAGACTGACACTTTCTTGTTAATCGCGCCAGTACAAGCTGCCGCACCGGCGGTACGTCGGCCCCGGCGAGGACGCGAAACCGGTTTCGCAGTGGATCCGGGTGGACAAAAAGAGCATGATCGAGGAGATTGACGAACCTGACGAGGAGGTTGTTTTTCCGTTAAGGCCGCGGCGGAGCGAAAAACAGGTCCGGGAAGAAGCGGCGGCGAGGGAAGCGAAGGTTTTGGAAAAGAGCGGGGTGAAAAAGAAAACAAGCGCGAACGAACACGAAAAAGTTGCACGAGGTGAGCTTGGGAAAAGCAACGCAGGAGGCGCGTCCTTCGCGTTCGACAGCCTGCCTGAAGTTGCGTACGCGTTGCGGTTTTCGGGAAAACCGGTCACCGCGGTGTTGATTGACGTCGCGGTTCCGCCGAACGTCGCCGTGGAAAACGTGAAAGTGCACGTCGTGACGGAGGCTGTTTTGCTCGCCATGCCCGGCCACAAACAAACGCGCGTCGTGTTTCCCTTCGCCGTGCGCGGCGAGTCAGGGTCGTGCGTTTTCGACCGCGAAACGCGACTGCTCACCTTCCAAGCGGCATACGTGCCGTACGCGCATCTAGTCCAAACGCACAAAGAAAAAGGAGCGCTCGCGGTGGGGAGCGGGGCGCTCGGGAAACTGGGGAGCTCGTTTCTGGAAATTTAGTACCTTCGAAGGATGGTACCTTCCTTCGGTGAGAATAATCCTTCCGGACATACCTTCCTAATACCCGCTTTATTTACCCTAATAGTACGTCGATATCGCGATAACCAGTATCGGTGCCTATAATACACATCATCGCTACCTACACCCTAAACCCTGAACCCCCAACCCCCAACCCCCAACCTTCCACCGCCCCTATCTCCTTTCCCCCAGACACGGCACGGGCGCGAAGTGATTAGTGAGGGCGTCTCGGTTGAAAAACGGTTCTTTTTGGTTTTTTTTTCCTCTCGCGGCGTCGGTTTTCCGGCGCGACGTCACCGCATCCCAGTCTTTCCTTTCCGCAAAGTCAGCAACCCCCACTGCGTG